>Ga0208825_1000117_pt1 | contig 80742 bp, 71 predicted proteins | sample AD_UKC113_MetaG_FD_184450 | JGI IMG/M metagenome (GOLD analysis project Ga0208825, IMG submission 184450) | Active sludge microbial communities of municipal wastewater-treating anaerobic digesters from Hong Kong - AD_UKC113_MetaG (SPAdes)... | ecosystem: Engineered > Bioreactor > Anaerobic >...
CGTCAATGGTTTCAAAATTGTAGTTATTCGGCCAATCTCCGTTGCTTGCATAAGCTTCACCTTCAATGTACCAAAAGATATCTTCTATATCCGCACCACTTGGTATATTGCCAACTACAAGAATTGCGGTCTTGGACTTTCCGTAAGCATCAGGATCTTCTTTCCCTAACTCGTAGAAACGGTTAATCTTCTTCGCATCGTCCTCGGTCATCTGACCCTTAACCTCAACATAAAGGTCACCGCCATCTCTACCATCTACACCATGAAGAAGAAAATCCGGAAGATACATCAAACCGTTTCCTAGGTCATAGCCTTCGGGTTCATACTCATATTCAACACCACAGCAATCGAAGAATACCGCCCAGCGAGCCTCAAGTCTTGAACGGAAGAGGTAACCTTTATATTTGGTCTGTATTGCTTTTATTTCACTCATAGAGCATCTACCTCCTCAAAATCTTTATTGAAATACCTAACCGGCTGTCTGCGTTTCTTTGCTTTTTCAATTTCAATACTCATACCCCTTGAAATAACATCACCTAAAACCCAGACCTCTTGGCATTTTCCCATTAAGATAATGTCCATGAAAATAGCGAGGTCACGCTCTTTCTCATTGCTGTCATCCATAAACTGAGGAAACATAAGATGGGGAGCGAGAGGGATATTTCCTTTTTCTAATGCGAAACGGCAGAACTCCCGTGTCCGCTTATTATTGTTTTCAATATCTCCGCTAAAGGGAGAGCAGATATAGACAAGAGGCTTGAAGGCAGCTTTTACTGCTGCCTTTTCCTCACGGGTTACATTGGTAAGTGCTTCATGGGGAGTCGGATCATGATATCCTTCTGAATTGAATTTATTTATGCTCATAACGTCTACCTCCAGCTCTAACCTTCTTGCCACATTCATCACAAAATACTGCCGTGCCAAATAGATCGCTCTCTCCGTCACTTAAAATTTCTGCAATGTCTACTGACACCTCAGTGCCACACATAGGGCAATGACAAAATACATTCTCATCTGTTATTTCAATGGATACCTCCATGGTATCGTTCAATTTTTCTTTCACATAAAACATAATAATTACCCTCCTTAATTTGCGTTTTCTTCCATCTTCAACTTGTACCATTCCAAATGACGCTTACGCTGCTGATAGTCCGGAACAGCTACTAACAAACCCACATCCACTTTCTGCAAAGTTTCAAGCATCGTAATCTGCTCATCGGATAGGTAGGGACGGATGCTTTTACCCTTTTCGATACCGTTGGCTATTCTAAATTGCTTTGCAGACATCCCGGTAACAATGCGGTTAATCATGTCGCATTCATTACTGAAGTGATATGGCTTGGGATTTTCGTGAAGTAGCTTAATGTTGTCTGTCAGCAAAGGGAACTCTTTACGGGCTGAAACAAGCGTCTTAATAAACTGCTCCATTTCATTAAAGCGTTTAATGTATAACTCTTTAAACTTCATTGCTTTTTGTCCCGTATATCCCATGACTAACATAGTGAAACCATCACGGGTCATGGCATAAGCCTTTTGCTTTCTGTTCCAACCATCCGTGTATGAGGTCGGCTCAAAATTGAGCTGAGCAAATTCTTTACTTAAACCAGAATTAGGGTCAGTGATTTTTGCAATGTCACGCAGCACATTCTTATGCTCCTTCTCAAAGAACTCAGCAACAAACAAGCTATCTACTCTTGCCGTATCCTTGGTGTCGGCAAATACACCATATTTGTCTTTAGGTATTAATTCTCTCATCAGAATTACCTCCTCATAATTTTTTGGAGATCTTGACCTCCTAACTGGTAGCCTTGAGAAAAGGTCAAATCTGATGGTTTTCTAAAAACTCTTTAATTTTTTTCTCTGCACGTTTTAGCTTTTGGCTGATATTGTTTTCATCAGCGCCGATAGAGCGGGCATAATCACGGATTGGCATGCCATCGATCCGTACTGCAATAAACATATCTATCCAATCTTGCTTTTTACCGAGAGCCTTATGTACCAATTGGCAAACAGCCTCGTGTTCGTAATGGAGATTACGCTCAACCTCCTGTGAATCATCTGCAATAGTATCCATTACATCCGTTTCATCCTCAGCTTCATCATCTTTGCGATATGGGGTATTTGGTTTACCGAGATGCCTATGAAATCTGCGCCAGTTGTTATATTCCTTACTGTTCATAAGGTCGAACATTTCCTGTACAGTCTCACAACGCTTTACTTCAGCCTTCTTTTCTGGCTTTGCTTCTGCAAGACGCTGCTCATAGTCGATATCCAGCATGATGCTGTAATCATCATCCGGAATATCAATTGTGGTGTAGAACTTGTGGCCGTTTTTGATGTTTTCTTCATACAAAATTCGAATCTTCATTAAGTATTCCTTTCCGTCCCGGCATTGGGCGGCGGAATACAAAAAGAGCCTGTGGTGAAGATGGCCACAGACTCCGCTTGTCCTAAAAATGGGCGCACGAAATCACGGTGGGTGCATCTTCATTCCAAACACAGTCTTTATCACTGTGTTCTGAACTCTTTATGCATCCCGCCGTCCTAATGCGCATCTCGGACATTGAGATTTATTGTTTTCAGAGAGAAAGTCGATTTTTGCGAGTAAAAATTCACAACCGCATTTAAAAACTTCGGAAAAGTGTAGAAATTTACAGAATTTTCTGCTATACTGGATATGCTATAGATTTCCAGTATATTTGCTCGAAATCTCTTACTCTCTACTATTAAACCTATAGTAGATACAGTTACCTGCAAGAGCCTTCAACGGTTACTTTAGTTGATATAGTTACTATTTTGAAAAGGGGGGCTATGGATGACTAAAAAGAATACTCCATATCTTTGTGGTGGCACCTTTTTTGTTCTTTTATTACAAGCAAAAAGGTTAAGACGCAAGGCGCGAGACAAATATCAAGGTGGCACAGATGGCCTTAACGATACAGATGTTATGAAAGGCCTTATCTATGTAGTTACAGGACAAGCTGTAGATCCATACAGTGATTCATTTAAGAAGAACACATCAGAGTATAAGTCCTGCAAATACAATGGCGGTACATACATTCCATTTAATGAAGTTCCTACAGTCAGCAGTTTTGATAATGCTGTAAAAAACAAATACTCCGACACCCTGGATAGAATGTCGGAGTTCACAAACGAGTATTTGATTGTTGAGAATTCAGAAATAAGAGAATGGCTTATAAAAGCTTTGCTCGATGTGATTGAGCAAGATGTGGAAATCAAAGATGAGGATTTATTCTATATTTGTAGTAATGGAGATTCCATTTCAAAGTCTGCCCTATCCGAAGTTTCAAACATTGAATTTGAGCCCTTTCTTATAGGAGTACTACATTATATCCTATTGAACCGTAACAACAATACACTTGGTCGTAGCACATTTGAATCATGGCATACTAGGCAATCTTCCCATTCAGAGTGGAATTTTGTAAGTGATATAGGTTGTGGGGTTACCCGCCCAATAACAGTATTTATGATGGCTGTTAAAAAAGAAGATTATAATGATTTTGCGGAAAACGAAGAAGAACCGGAGATTATTATAGAAGATGCCACCGCTGGAGCTTCAACACAGAACGTAACGCAGATAGTGAATAACCCCACAATTGTGAATCAATATGGAGAAAAGAACATTCACATAGACCGAGTAGAGACTTTAAATTTATAAATAGGAGGTGTAGTAATTGAAAAATGAACTACAACAGGCATCTTCAAGTATTGTGCCTGCTAATCCTACTACTGTTAATCAATATGGTGAGAAAAATGTCCACATAGACCACGCTGATAATATTCATCAGACAGTTAATTATAATTTAACATTCATAGATAGAAGTCCTAATGGGAGAAGAGAAAATGTCACTCAAAAGATAAATACAGACTACTACAACCTATTTGTTATAAGTGGCGAAACATTTATGCATGATCATTTTCTTGTTCCAAAAGACCGTGCTTTAGTCAAGGGAACTATATCTGATGACTTATTTGAAAGATTGGCTACTCTTACACCGGAAGCTATAGAGGAAATAAAGACATTTCCTGCACTATTTGCAAGTGAAAATACGGATTATTGGGGAAAGACTGACCCTGAACAGCAAACCATATATGGACTTGTAAGAGAAATAAGAACCCAAGATAATGGAATCATGATTTATTACAAAGATTTAAACTTCATACCACAACAAAAAATTAATGAGATTTCTTTCGAACTAGGAATGGGACGTCCAAGAGCCATAACTTCTTTAAATACAACCAGATGGACAATAAAGAAAATTAACCTCATTGAAGCATTAACCGATGCCGGAATCAGCGTTCTGGCACCAACTTAAAAGAAAAGGAGGCGGTACAATGCAACCTAAAGTACCTTCTGAAATCACACAGATTTCTCTAAACGATGCTACATATAAAGACTGTGGTGTTTCCATTCAACCTACTCTTGTGAATTTCTTCTTTGGAAATAATGGAACTGGGAAATCTACTGTCGCAAAAGCCATAAAAGCCGATAATGGCACAACCTGGAGAACAGGCAAGTCAGCTACAGATTACAACATCCACGTGTACAACCAAGACTTCATTAATGCTAATTTGCAGAATTATCACAATATGCCTGGGGTTTTTACTGTAAATGAAGTTAATATTGAAATTCAAAAACAGATTGAAGATAAAACCACAGAAAAAGAAACGGCATCTACAGCTTTAGGTATTGCAACCGAGGGAAAGAAGAAAAAAGAAGAAGCTAACACTGCCTTGTTTTCTATCTTCCAAGATGAGTGCTGGGATAAAACAAAAGACCTACGTGAGACATTTGATGGAACCCAAACGGGCAAGAAACGAAAACATCAGTTTGCAGAGGCCATCCTTGAGATTAAAACTCCAAAAGAACATGACCGGGTCGCTTTGAAAAGATTATACGATGCTGCTTATGCCTCCGATTCCAAAAGATATGATGAGTTTAAAATAATAACTGATACTTCTGCTCTTGATAAGCTTGATGGAATCGATATTCTTGGCAAATCAATTGTTAGTAGTGCAAACACTCCATTTGCAGAATTTATCAAGGCATTAAATGCTACTCCCTGGGTTCGCCAAGGTCATGAGCAATATCATGAAACTCCCGAAAATAAGTGTCCATACTGTCAGCAGAAACTTCCTGATAAATTTGAGGATGATATAAAAGCCTGTTTTGATGCTCAGTACCAGAGCGATACTATTGCACTTAAGGATTTCTATGACACATATAAGCAGAAGGCAAATGAGATATTTGCTCCGCTACAGTCTGTTCCACAAGACCTTTATCATGAAATCGAAATTGTGCCATACAACGATAAACTTGCGGCTTTAAAAGGTATCATCTCCTCAAACCTTCAGCAGATTTCAGAAAAAATTGCTGATCCTTCCACAATTATTAACATTGATGATACCGAACCTACACTTAAAGAACTTAATGACATCATAAATGGATTCAATAAACTAATCAGTGAAAACAATGCTGTCATTGCTGCTAAACCAAAGAAACAGGCTGAATGTAAGATAAGTGTATGGGAGCTACTTGCTTTTACTGTTAAAGATGAAATTAATCGCTATAATACAAGCAAAACAGCATTGGAAAAAGAAATAAATGCTTTTTCAACACAGATTACTGCTAACAAAAATGCTGTTCAACGTATTACGGGTGAAATTTCAGATCTCAATAGACAAATTGTAAGCACGAAGGCAACCATCGACAGTGTAAATACACTTTTGCGTGATTCTGGATTTCAAGGATTTAGTATAAGAGAAAAAGTCGGTACACCAAATGTGTATGAAGTGATTCGCCCTAATGGAAGTACCGCAGAAAATTTAAGTGAAGGAGAACGCAATTTTATAGCCTTCCTCTATTTCTATCACCTTGTTCGTGGTAGTGAAACTGCCGACGGTGGTCTTAGAGATAAAATTGTAGTCATTGACGATCCTGTTTCTAGTATGGATAGCAGTTCTCTATTTATTGTGAGTGCCCTTGTTCGTGAAATGATTGATATTTGCCATAACAATGCTGAAGAAAGAGTTCCTATTGTACAAGGTAACTTTATAAAGCAAATCTTCATTCTGACTCACAATGCCTATTTCCATAGGGAGATTACATACAATCAAGTAAAGTACTATCAATATGTAAGCTTTTATCTCATCTGTAAAGTAGATAACAAATCATCTATTAGACTATGCGAAAGGCAGAACCCGGACATCCCAACAGAAAAGATAAATGTTAATCCCGTTCAAAATTCTTATGCTGCATTGTGGGACGAGTATAAGGAGGTAACATCGGCCATACCATTGATGAATGTTATCCGCCGCATCCTGGAATATTACTTTTTGCAGTTATGCGGATATGATGGTGCAATACTCCGCAAACGCATCTTAATGGATCACAAAGATAACTTCATAACTCACAAGGAAGATGGCAGCGAAGATACTACTCAATATCAAATGGCATCTGCAATGCTTTCTTATATTAGTGCAAATTCTATTGGTATAAATGATGGAATGAACTATGTGGATGACTGCATCGATGTAGTGCAGAGCCGAGAAACATTTGAGATGATATTTACATTTATGAATCAGGAACAGCATTACAAAATGATGATGGGCATCAAATAGATCCTAAAGACTGGAGGTCACAAAATGCGTATCAGTTACAACAAACTTTGGAAGATGCTAATCGACAAAAACATGAATAAACAGGATTTAAAAGAAATAAGTGGTGTGAGTGCCGCCTCCATTGCCAAGTTAGGAAAAGGTGAAAATATCACAACCGACGTCCTCCTTAAAATTTGTGAGGCCTTAAATTGCCGCTTGGAAGATATTTTAGAAACTATAGAAGATTGAGGAGGGTTACTATATCATAATACATTGGAATATCATTATCTGATATATTCAGTACAGCTGCTAATTTTGCTTAAATATAATCAATCCTTCCTTTCGAGTATTTTATACTCAAAAGGAAGGATTTTATGAAAATAATTATTGTGTATTAACAAACGCTCGGAATTGATCAATTGTTAAAGTCTTCTCATCACCTTTATTGAACAAAGTTATTCGCCAAATATCATCTCTCAAAATAGGCAAATAAAACATATGACCCGTTAGAAGTGAAGCTTGTTTATAACATCTTTTTAGTTCTGCGACTTTAGCAATATATATATTATTGTCAAAGGTAAATCCAGCAGATTGATTCACACTTTTAACTTCAAAGATGTGTACCCTTCCAAACTTATCCTTCATAATAAAATCAGGATAAGATGAATGCAAAGCTCCTAAATAGTACTCGAATTTAATAGTTGATTCAGGAACATAGTTCTTTCCCCAAAGGAATATCTCCTTTTCATTAATAACCGTATCTTTTTCGACTTCGCCGAATAGATTGATTGAGCCTGCAATGGGATTGTTTTTTTTCTTACCGGTTTTGATAGACTCTATACTTCTTGTGGAAATATCTTTTAGAATATCAGCCCAGTCTCTTTCGGCATCACTATCAAAGGAAAATCTCTCTGCTCCATCTCGGCGTTTCCATACCCAGTTGCTAATATTAACAAACTTGTCTGTCACCGAATAATAACTTGAGGTCGCAAAGGACTCTTCACCACCAAGCTCCATACTCTGTGAATAATCACACATATACTGATTACTTTCCTTTGCAATTTCAGAGATATGCTCTACGGATTCCCACCATTTTGTATAAGTATCGGAATACTCATAGATAAGGTTTTTTACCGAAAAATCAACAGATTGCAATTGTCTGTTTACCTCAAATATACTTTTGTGAGCAAGTGTCGGCTTCTGCCTAGACAAAAAGTCTGTAAGATTAAAGTTTTCTTTATCTGCCAAAGGCTTAATTTTAGTTGTCTTTACTCTAATGTTCTGGGTAATATCGGACTGTTCATCATATAATTTAACACCATATGTTTTGCCTTTATCTTCAGGAGCAATGCCCCAAACCCAAGCTGTTGTTGCAAGGCTCTTTGCTTCATCCGATAGTGTCTCGTAATCAAGTAATCGAGGATTTCTTCTGACTCTTCCTATTACTTGTTCGTCAAGTTGCTTACTGCGAGAGTTTCTTGCTTGATATAACATACACGCTCTTGGAATATCCCATCCTTCAGAAATAACTAACTTGAATATAATTATATCAATTCCACTCAAATTACCTTTAGCATAATCCTTCCACTGTGAAACAGGTAACTTTTTTGCTTTGAATACATCATTTGTATTGCATTCCTTTGGGTCATTAACAATAAGCATCCATTTTAGTTCAGGATTTTCGTTCAAGGCAGGCATAATTTGGTTTTCAATTTCCTCGTTTGCCTTATTTTTGTTTGATATTTGAATTATTAAGCACGGATTTACACTTAGCAAATTTCGATAGCTTGTTTTTATTTCTTTAAATTTTGCAATGGCATCTCTTATTGTACTTGATTCATCGCCCCAAGTAACTGTCTTAATGAGTCTACATTGTTCTGCTTCTGCATCTGTTATTTCAACATCAGGATGCTGTCCACGAGAAAGTTTTGGAGTAGCAGAAAAGTTTACAGTAGTGTCAAAATATACTGGAGCGATTGCATCCAAGTTAGAGGTTGCTATGTGGCATTCGTCTTTTATCCAGACAATCGCCTTATACTCAATCATTTTTATTTCTGTCAAGAATGCAAGCATAGGCCCTTGCATAAGGCGAGAGTTTTCTTTGTATAGATCTCGCGGAAGTAAATAAACATTATAATCACTTGGAATATGTAGCCTTTCTTCACCTGCAATGTCACTGTTTATCAAATATGGATTTAAATTGGTAAAGTTGTTTTTATCCCTGTATTCGCAAAACTTATCATAATTCTGACGAGCAAGATCACTTTTGGAAAGAGAAGACACAAGAAAAATAATCTTCTGATTTTGTTCAAGCATTCTATTCATAAAATCAGCCATCATATAAGTCTTTCCGCTTCCGGTTGGTGCTCTGAACGTATAAGAACTTTTGTTTTGTGTTTTTATAGCTTCTATTAATTGATTGACTGCTCCGTTTTGAAGCTCTTTGATTTCCGCAAGCATTTAGTTTCCCTCCAATTGCCTTTGAGTAGCCTCAAAATTATCGCAAACCCATTCTATCTTTCTTTGTATAGTTGTAAATTTTTCTACACCATACAATGTCTCGTCAATAACATCAAAAGGAGTTTTCCCTTCGGCAGCTTCAAAATTTGCAACTTCTGCAATTTCATATACTTCAAGATTATCACCTAAAGGAGTATGATCTTTTATCCATTCAAAGTTATTTGCTCCATCATAACATGAACCTGTCATTACACGCTTAAGCCTTTTTGTTGTGATATCGTATGCTATTCCGTTTGGGTTCTTATCGGTAACTTCATTATTCTGAATCAAAATAAATTCTCTTGTTCCACCGTCAGAATTATTTAATTCTAATGCTGCTTGTCCAGCAGTACCGGAACCTGCAAAAAAGTCTAATACGATTGCATTTTTAGGCCCAATATCAAAGCAACGCTTAATTAATTCTGTTGGTTTAGGATTGTCAAATAGTCCTTTTTTTCCAAAGATTTGCTCGAGTTCTTTACTTGCTCTACTATTCTCTGGAAGATCGTTCCATAACGTATCAATACGCTTACCTGGATTCTTGCGTTCGTTCCAATATCCTTTTTCGTTTAATGCCCCATTTTCTAAACTGAGTCTACCGTCATTTTCAAGTTTTTTTAGCTTATGCTTATTTATTCTCCATCCCTTTGCTGGGCAAGGCCATATTTTCCCTGTATTATCTATATAATCGTAAGTTGTTTCGGGTCCAGGGTTACCAGGCTTCTGTAAAGGAATTAGACGATATTTACCCCTACCGTCGTTATCGTCTCTGCTATACATAGCTTTTGTTGACTCAGCAAGTTCCTTATAAGTTTCGTTTAAGGTATATCTATCAGTTTTTGCATAAAGCAAAATATACTCTGTGTTAATTGTGAATTTGTCCTTTTCGGTTTTACCACTTGAGTTTTTCTGCCATACAAACGAATTAATAAAGCACTTTTCTGTTAAAACCTCATCGAAAAGTCCCTTGACATAAGCATGATTTCTATCGTCAATGCTGCAAAAAATCAATCCTTCATCGCTTAGTAGTTTTTTAGCCAGTAATAAACGAGGATAGAGCATAGAAAGCAAATTATCTCTTGTTATTGCATTTTCGTAATTTGTTTCGGCAAACTCACCCATACTATCTTTTCCATAAGGTGGGTCAATATATATTACATCAACAGCGCCTTTGTACTCAATAAGCAGGTTTAGCAGTGCCGGATAATTGTCACCTATAATTAGTTTATGATGCAACTTGTTTTCATCGGTAGCGAATGAAAGCTGTGTATTTTTCTTGAAGTACTTAATTGTATCTGACATTTTTTCGAGCCTTTTATCAAAGTGAAAACCAGTGCGCTTGTATGTTGTGCCAAGCTCCGCTATCATAATTGCTTCATCGAGAGTATCTGCTTTCTCAATAAGCTTTTTAAGTAATTCAAAATTTGTTGGCTCAAGGATTTTATCTTGCACCCGTCTTTGAAGATCACCAATCAATTCTTGTTTGCTTGTCTCTTTCAACATCGTTATTCCTCCTCAGAATGGCTAAGCCATTCGGTTTCTATTTTTTCATACGGCAAGTCATTCTTTGAGCAAAAAGATTTAAGTTTTTTCATTGCTGTAAGATTAGGACGCGCCTTGCCTTTTTCCCAACGATTAACAGTCGATGGGGAGACGCCCAATTCTTTAGCAAAATCTTCTTGCGTTATAAGCATTTTTTGACGAAGCATCTTAATACTGTTGGATAATTGCATTTCGATTGCATCTCCTTATCATTATATAGTCATCATTCTATCATAAAACTGGCGTTTTTACAATAAAATAACTGAAGTAAAACTTACAGTTCTCTGCCTACCAAAACGATACTCGAGAGTATTGTATAGACCAGCTTATTACTCTAAATTGAGTAATGGAAAAGGTGAAACGGCTTGCTACTATCTTTTCTTCTACAGTAGCTTTGTCAACTCGACATCAACTAAACAGTAATCTAATCAACTCGCCACCTTTTTGACAGTAATTTCGTCAACTCGGTAGTCAAAAAGTAATAATGTCCACTCAACCCTGTATTTTCGGGGTTTTGGATATGTTCTCACAATAAAAAATCCCGTGACTTTGAACCCAGCTTGAATATGAGTTCAAAATCACGGAAATCCCTTTATATCAAGCACTTTTACACTCTTATTTATCGCCCCTTGACATCAATACGACCGTCTCAACGTGATAAGTTTGCGGGAACAAGTCAACGCATTGAACCTTGGTGACCTTGTAGCCGTTATCTAAGAAGACCGGCAGGTCGTTTTTTAAGGATGTTGGTTTGCATGAAATGTAGATGAAGGTATCCGGTTTATAGTCAATTATTTTTTGGATAGCTTTTGGATGTATGCCTTCACGGGGTGGGTCCAGGACTATTATGTCCGGCTTATCACTCAGCTCATCTATTTTCTTTAAAACATCTCCCGCAATAAAGGTGCAGTTGGCTAAATTGTTGAGTATTGCATTTTCGTTTGCTTTTTCAACTGCTTCTTCCACTATTTCAATACCGATTACCTTTTTTGCAGCAGGAGCAAGTATTTGCCCGATGGTACCGGTTCCCGAATACAGGTCAAATATAACCTTGTCTTTTGTGGTCCCGATGAAGTCTCTTACTATTGAATAGAGTTTTTCCGCTGCCAAGGAATTTGTCTGAAAGAAGGAAAATGATGATATGTTAAATTTAAGTCCCAAAAGTTCTTCCGTTATTTTGTCTTCCCCATAGAGGACCTTCATTGTGTCGGCCTTTGCCGCGTCTGCAACCCCGTCAAATATTGAGTGGGCTATGCATTTTACTTTGCCCCGGAGGTTCATGGATAAAATCAAGTCTACAAATTCTTTTTCATTTAAATTGCCTTGGCTTGTAGTGATTAAATTAATTAGAATTTCTCCTGTTTTTTCTGCTTTTCTCACCAATAAATATCGTAAAAAACCAATTTTAGTGGTTTTGCTGTAGTGCGTTTGACTATTTCCACGGAAATAATCTAATATACGACATAATATTTGTCGAAAATCTTCATCGACGATTTGACAGCCGTGGGTGTTTACAATGCTGTAAAAGTTATTTCTTTTATGCAAGCCCAAGGATAAGGGACCGCCCTTTATTTCATCGCCGAATGAAAATTCCATCTTGTTCCTGTATCCGGTCTTTTTGGGACTTGGAACTATAGGCAGAAATTCATAGTTTTCTGTCAATATTCCATCTAAAATCTTTTTAACCAGATGAGTTTTTATTTCAAGCTGCTTTTCATAGGGAACCGTTTGATAAGTGCATCCTCCGCATGAACCAAAATGCTCACATGCCGGTTCTTGCTCAAAAGGTGCTTTTTCCAGCACTTCCAGTACTTTTGCTTCTGCATTGTCCTTTCGTGACCTTACCACTCTAGCTCTTACTTTTTGTCCCGGGAGGGTGTTTTTTATTTTTATAATTTTATCATCAAAATTGGTTATTCCAACGTTAGGGAATTCTAAATCATTTATTCTTACTTCAATAATGTCGTTTTTTTTCATGAGTTACTCCTTTTTATGAGATTCTTCGCTGCGCTCAGAATGACACCTTTCCAGAATGACATGGGGACACACCTTAACAATTACATATTAAAGGAATGTCCCCATTATAGCCACAAAAACTTTTAATTTTCTTAACTCATTCTTCTTTTTCTTACCTTGCATGTTTTCAGGCAGTTTACATTTTCGTCCGCAATTATGCAGCTCAAATACTCCTCCACCTCGAGAGCATTTTCCATGTCAAGGGTGCTTTTTGCTATTAACTCCATGTCTTTTTTATTTATATTTCGGACTATATATCTTGCCCTTAGTATTGTAGGGGAATTCATGCTGAATTCATCAAGGCCCATTCCCACGAATACCGGTATGAGCTTGGGGTCGCTGGCCGCTTCGCCGCACATGCCCACCCAGATACCTGCCTTATGGGCATTGTCTATTATTCCTTTTATTAATCTTAAGAGGGCAGGATGGTATTGGCTATAGAGATATGATAATTTGGAGTTTAACCTGTCAACAGCCATGGTGTATTGAATCAAATCATTGGTGCCGATGCTGAAAAAGTCAACTTCTTTTGCCAATAGGTCTGATATTATTGCAGCTGAAGGGGTTTCAATCATGACGCCGATTTCTAGATCGTCCTTGAATTTTATTCCTTGTTTTGTCAACTCATCCTTGGCCTGCTGGAGGATTTTCTTCGAGTCCTTCAGTTCCTTCATGGTTGAAATCATGGGAAGCATTATTTTAACATTACCATAAACACTGGCTCTTAATATAGCCCTTAACTGTGTCCTGAATACCTCTACGTTTCCCAGACACAGCCTTATAGCCCTGTAGCCCAAAAATGGGTTCATTTCTTGTGGAATGTCAAGATAAGGGACGCACTTATCTCCTCCTATGTCCAAGGTCCTTATTATGACCGGCCTGTCTCCCATTTTAACAAGGACTTCCCTATACTGCTCAAACTGTTCGTCTTCGGTAGGCTGGTGTTCCCTGTTCATGAAAATAAATTCGCTTCTGAAAAGGCCTATGCCTTCCGCATCATTTTCCAATGCCATATCCACATCATTGGGAATTCCTATGTTTGCCGACAAAGTAACCTTAAATCCGTCCAAGGTTACAGAAGGCAGTCCGATTTGTTTTCTTAATTCCTTTTTAATTTCTTCTTCTCTTATCTTTTTCTGGTTATAGAAGAATAATTGTTTTGCATTGGGATTTACAATAACTTTGCCGGTCCTCCCGTCACATATAACGGTATCGCCGGCTTTGATTTTATCGGTTATATTATTTAAACCTACCACGGTAGGAATGCCCATTATACTTGCTATAATAGCAGCATGAGATGTTTTGCCTCCCGCTTCGGTGATCATGGCTGCAACTTTTGTCCTGTCCAACTGTGCCGTATCGGAAGGAGTCAAGTCCTTGGCAACAATGATGGAGTTGTCTTCCAGATGGGATAAATCAAGGGGGTCAATCCCCATCAGAAGCCTTATTACCCTGTTCATTGCATCTTTTATATCTTCCGATCTTTCCCTTAAGTATTCATTTTCAATATTTTGAAACATTTTAATATAAGCATTGGATGTTTCACTCAATGCATATTCGGCATTGACGCCTTCGGCAATTATCCTGTTTTTCACTTCTGAAATGAATGTATCATCTTCCAACATCATTTCATGTGATTTGAAGATTTGGGCTTCTTTCTCGCCCAATTCGTCAATTGTTGAATTGTACAAGTCATTAAGCTGTGCTTTAGCGGTTTCAAGAGCCGTCATAAGCCTGTCTAATTCTTTGTCAACGTCATTAACAAGTTTTTTCTTTACGTTAATTGCTCCTTTGTCAATAATAAAGGCTTTACCTATTCCAATACCCGGTGAGACTCCCAAACCTTTCATAACTTCACGACCTTTCAGCTTACTCATCTCGATACAACTATTCAAAGTCATATAATTATATTATACTTTTCATGTCATTGTCAATCGAAAAAATATTGCAATTTCAACATTACGGGATAAGGTTTTCATGAAAAAAGGGTCCCTTCAAAGCTTTTGCCCTGGGACCTTTTTGTATTCATCATGTGAATTTCTGTTTTTATTGCAAAAACAGTCAAGACCAATCAAATGACATGTCTCCTTAATTTATGGGGATATGCAGCTTATTATTGTCTGCATTCTGGTCATCAATCATTCCCATTACGTATTCTTGTATAAAGCATTCTTCTAAACTTTCCACAATTTTGAACCCTTCACTTTCGATTTGTTCCTGCAATGCTTCATTCCTGTAGCCCGAGAAATATTTTTTGTTCATTTCAACAACAGTTTTGAATACTTCCTGCTTTTCCTCATCCGATAAATCCAACAGCTCTATGCTTTCTTTGTGCTTTCTGCACAAATTTTTAATGAAAAACTTCTCGGAATAATCATTGAATGAAAGTAAATTTTCATCCTCCAAGTTATTTTCCAAAGCATATTTTTCCACATCAAGCTTTCTTGTTTCGTAGTCATAGCCCTTGGAAGGTGAATAGGACAGCTGTCCGTACTGGTGATTGTATACAGGCAGGCTGCTTGTTGCAATATCGTAAATCGTATTCCCTGTTTCTATTGATGTATGTGATTTAATATCCTGAATATGTATATGTCCCGACAAGACAACCTTTATGCCGATTTCATGGAAGGTATTGAGGACGCTGGTGTTGTTGTCCACCGTGTAGTCTTCCCATATAATATCGCTGTGGTCCAGTAGATTGTGATGCATCACAACTATGATTTCAGCATTTTCTTCCTTGGCCATGTCCGAGCATGATACGATCCAATTGAGGGTATCCCTGTTTAAATAGCCGCCCGGTTCCGGATAGTCTTTTGTGGTATCAAGCATTAATAGCCACAAATTTTTATAGGGTTTGGCCAAATAGCTGAGTGTGTTTTTATCCCTGGATATCGCTTCCCCATACCCGTAGTTCTTGTATATTTCAACGAACTCATCTTCGTTTATGCTTTCGGTCAGGTGTAATTCATTGTCTTTGAAATATAAGGCTTTTGTATTATTGATGTCATGGTTTCCCGGAACCACGTACACTTTTGCTCCCGTTGATTTCATTCTTTTCAAGCGTTTTTCAAATTCAAGGTGGTTGACCTTTGAGCCGTTATTTGTCAAATCTCCGGGAAAGACAATTATATCAGGCTGATTCTTTTTAATCTCAACTTCCATTATATCAAGGAAAACACCGGTATACTTCATCATCCTGTCTACGGTGTCCAGATAGTTTGTGAAGGTTTCGCAATCTTCCGTCAATTTTTCCGACATATAATGGGGGTCAGCAACTACATACATATTAATACTTTCATCAATACTAATCATAGGTACTTCCCTAGGCTTGAGGCAGGCTGTTGCAAGAAGGAATATCAGAACTAACATTCCCATCATTACTCTAGTTTTTTTCATAGGCTGCCCTCCGGTTTTATTAGATATATACATTATACTTTAAAATGAAATATTTAACAATGATTTTATTCCTTATAAAAATATAAAAAAAACAGGGAACACAAAAGTGTGTTCCCCTTCATATTTTTATCGGCTTATTTTTTCCAGCTTCATTCCCGTATCAATGCCGTTCAGGTTTTGGATTTCCATTCCTTCTTCATTTGATACGATGATTTCGTCTGCCAGTGTTTCTTCTTTGATATAGTCTTCAAAATCTTTTACGGCTTTATCTATTTCAGGCGAAGATGTATAGAATATTTTTATTCTGTCCATCATTTCATATCCGTTGCTCTTCCTCATCTGCTGAACCTTGGATATGAATTCGCGGGCATAACCTTCATTCAGCAATTCTTCGGTCAGATTGGTGTCGATAATGGTAAATAAATTGTATCCCGTTGCAACATCATAGCCTTCCTTGGCCGTAATCCTGATGTCAAGCAACTGGTCATCCAGTTCGATTATTTCACCATTGACATCCAGTTCATATTTTTCGCCCGACTGAACTTTTTTGATTATCTCAAGGGCATCCGCTTTTGCCAAAATGTTGGCGAATTCCTTTACCTTGCTTCCAAGCATGGGGCCTGCCACCTTAAAGTTAGGTTTCAGGGTGAAATCCATAAATTCGTTCAGATCATGCTCAAATACGACTTCTTTAACGTTTAATTCTTCCTTGATCAAGGGTACCAGGTAATCGATCAGCGCCTGGTATTTACCGTCAATATGAATTTTCTGAATTGGCTGTCTAACCTTGATTCTTGCATTTTCCCTGGATGCCCTGCCCAAGCTTACTATGTCTTTTACCAAATCCATTCTCTCTTCAAGATCTTTATCTATCAAGGCCTCATTTACCTTCGGATAATAGCTCAGGTGAACGGATTCTTCCCCTGTTAAGTTCCTGAATATTTCTTCAGACAAATAAGGAGCAAAGGGAGCAATCAGCTTGGATAGTCCCACCAGTACTTCATAGGTGGTGTTGTAAACTGCCTTCTTGTCTTCAGTGAGCTCTGTTTCCCAGAATCTCCTTCTTGAACGCCTGATGTACCAGTTGGACAAGTCTTCGTTTACGAAATTCTGAATTGCTCTTACGGATTTGTTATGGTCATAAACATCCATGCTTTCGGTAACATATTTAACCAAATTATTGAATTTGGACAAAATCCACCTGTCAAGCTCCGGTCTGTCCTTGTATTCAACGAAGAAGTCCTGGGGTTTAATCATATCGGTATTTGCATACAAGGCAAAGAAGGTATACACGTTTTTAATCGTTCCTATGAATTTGCTCAGCACTTCCTTCAGGCCGTCTTCGTCAAAACGGGTAGGTGTCCATACTGGTGATACATACATGAGATACCATCTCAAGGCGTCAACCCCGTACCTGTCAAAAAGATCCATGGGCTCTACAGTATTTCCTCGTGATTTCGACATTTTCTTTCCGTATTTGTCCAGTACCAGGTCATTTACCAAGACATTCTTGTAGGGGGACTTGCCGGTAACAAGGGTTGATACGGCTATCAGAGAATAGAACCATCCCCTGGTCTGGTCTATACCTTCATTGATGAAGTCGGCCGGGAACAATTCATCGAATCTGTCTTTATTTTCAAACGGATAGTGCCACTGGGCGAAAGGCATGGAGCCTGAGTCAAACCAGCAGTCAATAACATCCTTAACCCTTGTCATATGCTTTCCGCATTCAGGGCAGACAATGTGGATTTCATCTACGTATGGTCTGTGAAGCTCGATAGTTTCATCTATATCTTCAACGGCTTTTTCGACTAATTCTTTCCTTGAACCGATGCTTTCAAGATGACCGCATTCGCATCTCCATATGTTAAGAGGAGTTCCCCAGTAACGGCTTCTTGAAATAGCCCAGTCATTAACATTCTCCAGCCAGTTGCCGAAGCGCTTTTCACCTACATAGTCAGGATACCAGTTAACCGTGTTATTGTTAGCAACAAGCTGATCCTTTAATTTGGTCATCTGAATGTACCAGCTTGGTCTTGCATAGTACAGGAGCGGGGTATGGCATCTCCAGCAGTGGGGATAGTTGTGGAGAACCGGTTCCTTTCTGTATAACTTTCCGTTTTCCTTCAACCAGTTTAATATGGCCGGGTCCGCATCCATTACAAACATATCTGACCAGGGAGTGCCTCTGAATCTTCCCGTATCATCAACTGGATTCAAAACAGGCAGGTCATATTTTACTCCCGTGTTATAGTCATCTTCACCGAAGGCCGGAGCAGTGTGAACAATACCCGTACCGTCTTCAACAGTAACATAATCAGCCAAGGTTACAAAGAATGCTTTTTTACCAGCAGGAACTTCAACATAGGGCATGAGCTGTTCATATTCAACATACTCCAATTCCTTGCCCTTATATTCTTCCAATACTTCGTATTCTTCCTTTATTACCTTGTCTAACAAAGGTTTTGCAATGATATAGGTTTCACCATTTGCATTTTCTTTATCCTTAGTTCTGATTTTTACATAGTCCACATCCGGATGAACCGTCAGGGAAACATTGGATAACAAGGTCCATGGAGTTGTGGTCCATGCAAGGAAGTATGCATCTTCATCCTTCTTCTTGAATTTCGCATAGGCAGTCATGGTTTTTATTTCTTCATAACCTTGAGCTACCTCGTGGGAAGCCAATCCTGTTCCGCACCTGGGACAGTAGGGAAGAATTTTGTGGCCTTCATAAATCAAGCCTTCCTTAAAGACCTTATCCAGTATCCACCATTCGGTTTCGATAAAGTCATTTTCAAGGGTTATATAAGGGTCATCCATGTCAATCAAAAAGGCCATGCGCTCTGTCATTTCACGCCATAAGGCTTCATAGGTGAATACCGACTCGCGGCATTTTTTATTAAATTCGGCAATCCCATATTTTTCTATTTCTTGCTTGGTGGATATGCCTAATTGTTTTTCAACTTCGATTTCAACGGGTAGTCCGTGGGTATCCCATCCTGCCTTTCTCTTAACCTTGTAGCCCTGCATGGTTTTGTACCTGCAAACGGAATCTTTCAATGTCCTCGAAATAACGTGGTGTATTCCGGGTCTTCCGTTTGCGGTAGGCGGACCTTCGTAAAAAATAAAGGATGGTTTATCTTCTCTTGTTTCAATGCTTTTCTTCAGAAGATCAATTTCCTTCCAATATTTTGAAATTTCATGCTCATTATTCCTGTAATCATCCTTGGATATATCTTTGAATAATTTCATTTTCCCCTCCTATATGTTTTGATATATATTTAATTGGTAAAGGTTACTAAACTAATAAGTCCCATGTCAAAAGACATGGGACGAAATTCGCGGTACCACCCAAATTACATATAATATAAATAAAAAAATTATATGTCACTCGAAAATTTAACGCATTTGTACGTAATTTCTTACTGTTACTTCAGAAATTAAACTCCCGGATGATTTTCCCTGCATTCAGATTTATAATCTCGCACCAAAGTGATTATATCTCTTGAATCCTACTGCAAGTACTCTTCCATTCACAGTCTTTACATCTTACGGTTTTTATTCTGTATTATGATATACGAATTTTTCCATAAAGTCAAGGAATAAATTGAAATATTTATGACACAATAACCACTGTAACCATTGCATTTTAAAATAATAAACATAACGCTCCCTGTTTCGGCACGAATTATTCTTGCGAAATCCCTTCGCTCAAACAAGGAAGCTGCTTAACTTAACGTTTTTTAAGAAAAGAGGTAACTATGGAATATCCAAGACGTTCATACTGGCATGATACAGCTGAAAGCATAAAAAAAACCCCTTGTAAAAATCTTGAAGAAAAAGACCAAAAATTCGACATCCTGATTATAGGTGCAGGAATCACCGGCCTTACAACCGCCTACTTATTAAAGGACTGCGGCTTCAATATCGGAATAATTGAAGCCACAAATTCCGGATACGGGGTGACCGGTTATACAACGGCAAAAATTACAATCCAGCATGACTTGTTTTATGACAATTTAATCAACAACTTCAGCATAGGAGAAGCAAAGCAATACTTAAAAGCAAATGAAGAAGGCATCAAGCTGATTAAAAACATCATATGCGAAAACAAGATCCAATGTGACTACAAGGAGCAAACAGCTTATGTCTACGCAGCCACCATGGATGAAGTCGATGATTTGCAGAAAGAGTTGAAGGCCTACCAACAATTGGGCATAGACGGATTCTACACGGAAACGGTTCCCTTGCCCAACAAAGCATATGGAGCAATAGGGGTAAGAAACCAGGGCCAGTTCAATCCCTTAAAATACCTGTACAGCCTTTACAACATTTTGATTAACTCCAATGTGAAGATATATGAGAATGTAAGGGCTTTGGATATTATACCTCACGATGAACATGTGGATGTTGAAACACAAAAGGGTACGATTCACGCCGATAAGGTGATAGTGGCTTCTCATTATCCTTTCGACAACAGCTTTGGTCTCTATTTCTTGAGGCTTTACCAGGAAAAAGCCTATGTCATTGCCGCAAGAACAAAGGAAGAACCCTTTGAAGGAATGTACATAAATGTTAAGGACCCTATTCATTCCATGAGGTATCAGTTCTCGGACAAGGAAAATCTTTTGATTCTTGCGGGAGGCAACCACAGGGCAGGGGAAAAGGATGATGAAAATGAAGCCTACGAAGAATTGGAAAGGTTTCTTTTCAGCACTTTCAAGAATCCTGAAATTGTGTCCAAATGGTCAACCCAGGACTGCATGACCTACGATAAAATTCCCTACATAGGAAGGTATACTGACAGCATAGATAATTTATACGTGGCAACAGGATTTAAAAAATGGGGAATGTCTCATTCCGGAGCGGCCGCCCTTATTTTAAAAAACAAAATACTCTGCCTTGAAGATGATTATTCGGCTGTATTCAATCCTTCAAGATTTACTCCCATTCAGTCATCAAAAGAATTCGTATCCTCGGTTAAAAGCATTGCCATGGGCTTTCTTAACAGGCTGGCTGAAGACTTGGAAGGATTGTCTGACGTAAATCCGGGAGAAGGAAAAATAATAGACTACCAGGGTAAAAAGGTTGGAGTATATAAAAATGAAGCAGGCGAATATTATTGCATCAATCCGGTCTGCTCCCACTTGAAATGTGCTCTTTCATTCAATGAAGCTGAAAAAACATGGGATTGCCCATGCCACGGGTCAAGATTTGACATAAAGGGTCATATTTTGGAAGGCCCCGCTGTCCGCCCGATAGATAGAATCATGATTATGGAGTGACATTGTCGTCATCCTGAGCAAAGCGAAGGATCTCATGGGATCCTTCGGGCTAAAGCTCTCTGAATGACAGAAACTTACTTTGTCATCCCTATGGTTATTCCATCCCGTATATTTCATATACATCCTTTGTGTAATTCCCTTCATCATCATAAATATACAGGGGAGGGTCGAATTTTAATTCGGGATTTCCGTTCTTGGAAGCCCGGATTAAAAACATGTTGGGTTTTGCTTTGGCTCTTGGGTGAACAAAGCGAATTTGTTTGGGCTCTAATTTATATTTTCTAAGCAGGCACATTATATCCACCAATCTGTCAGGACGGTGAACCATGTAGAATCTGCCGTATTGCTTCAGCAATTGAGAAGCTGTTGCTATGACATCCTCCAAGGTACACATGATTTCGTGCCTAGAAATTGCTTTTTTGTCATCAGGGTTAATTATGCCCGAATTATTAAGCTTGTATGGGGGATTTGAAATCACGGCATCAAAAGAATTTGCATCCAGGTATTTCAATGCATCCTTCAAATCAATATTCAAAATCTCTATTTTATCCTGAAGATTGTTCAGTCTTACGCTTCTTTCAGCCATTTCGGCAACTTCAGGCTGTATTTCTATTCCATAAGCCTTGGAATAATTTCTTTTCCCGCTTAAGAGTATGGGGATTATTCCCGTACCGGTACCCAAGTCAACTATTCTTGAATTATTTTTTATATCGCAGTAATTGGTCAAAAGGACAGCATCCATCCCGAAACAAAACCATTTTTTGTTTTGGATGATTTTCAAACCCTTGCACTGCAAATCTTCAATTCTTTCGTTTTCTTTCAGTGTGATTTCCATATGTTACCCTTAAATAAATTTATTATATTATTTTGGGATTCTTCGGGCTGAAGCCCTCAGAATGACACTATACACATTTGTCATCCTGAGCGAAGCGAAGGATCCCATGAGATTCTTCGGGCTAAAGCTCTCAGAATGACAATCCTATTGACACAACCCATGTTATACAAAGGCGCTTTCTATGAGTTTTTTGGTGTAGTCTTCCTTAGGATGCAAAAGAACTTCCTTTGCCGGTCCTCTTTCAATTATGTTTCCGTTCTGCATGACTAAAATTGTATCGGACATATAGTTAACTACACCGATGTCGTGAGATATAAAAATATATGATATATTCAGCTCTTTTTGAAGCTCCCTCAGTAAATTCAGTATCTGGGCCTGGACAGAAATATCCAGGGCTGAAACCGGTTCATCGCAGACTATTAGTTTTGGATTAAGAAGCAGGGCCCTTGCTATTGCCGCTCTCTGGCACTGGCCGCCGCTAATTTCACCGGGGTATTTATTTTTTACGCTTGAATCAAGCCCTACCCTGTTAAGCATTTCTTCAGCCAAATTCTTGGCTTCTTTTTTATTATTAACAATTTTGGCAGTTAATATGGGCATGGTTAAAATATCGATAATCCTGTAATTAGGGTCCATGGAGCCCTTAGGATCCTGAAAAATAAACTGGACGCTTTTCCTGTAGTCCCTGTATTCTTCATCCGACAGGTCCTTGAGGTTTTTACCGTAATAAAGAACATGACCGTAGCTGGGTTCCTGGAGGCCTCCCACGATTTCTCCTATGGTGGATTTGCCGCTTCCCGATTCTCCTACTATGCCGACAGTTTTTCCTTCTTCTATGTCAAAGGAGGCGAGTTTTACGGCGACATATTTTTCCTTAACCTTGCCTGTTATGAAATGCCTCTTAGTAACATATTCTTTTCTTATATTTACTGCAGAAATTACAATCTTGCTTTCCATCATCGCCTCTATTCCAAATTACACCTGTAATAATGGTCCTCTTTCATATGCTCTCTGACTTTGACCCTGCAAATATCCATGGCCTTGGGGCACCTGTTGTAAAAAAGGCATCCCTGGGAATCCCTGTCCTTATCCTGAACAAAGCCGGGGATTTCGGTCAAAGGTTCACTCTTCTTAATATTTAAAGAAGGAATTATTTTAATCAAAAGCTGGGTGTAGGGGTGTTTGGGTTCATCGAAAACCGTACTTGCTGATCCTGCTTCCACAATCTGGCCTGCATACATTACCCCCAAGCTGTGACTGTAGCGCTTCACCAAGCCTAAATCATGAGAAATCAAAAGAATTGAAAGTTTCATTTCTTCATTTATGGCCTTGAAGAGCTCCATAACCTGCTTTTGAACTGTGGTGTCCAGGGCTGTGGTAGGCTCATCGGCTATTATGAGTTTGGGGTCATTCATCAGGGCCATGGCAATGTTGCATCTTTGACGCATACCTCCGCTAAGCTGCCAGGGGTAGTAATTAAGTATGGTTTTCGGAGATTTAAACCCTACCTTGCTTAAGAGCATTCCTGCCTTTTCCAGGGCTTCTTGTTTTGTTTTATGCGTATGTTGAATATATCCGTCCCCTATCTGGTTTTTTATTTTAATAAGGGGATGGAGGTAAAATACCGTATTTTGAGGTATGTAACCGACATTTTTACCAATATGGTCTCTTTTTTCTTCATTGGAAGCAGTGAGCATGTTTTTCCCGACCGTAATTATTTCATCGGCTGTATAGGTTAATCCCTGAGGGAGCAAATTTATAATGGCTTTGGCCGTCAGGGTTTTTCCTGAGCCGGATTCTCCCACCAAGCCAAAGATTTCACCTTCCTTGACAATAAGAGATGTTTTATATACCAAGCTGGTATTGCCGGCCTTAATATGGAGGTTCTTAAGCTCAACCGTATTATTCATGATTGGACCCCCTGTTAATTAGAATATCGTTCAGCCCGTCTCCTATGAGATTAAATCCCAGGATGGTAATTATGATTGCAATTCCCGGCGCTACTGCCAAGTAGGGATAATTCAGGAAAAACTGTCTTGATTCGCTTAACATCAAACCCCAGCTGGCATAGGGGGGCTGGATGCCCAGTCCCAAAAATGACAGGGATGTTTCAATCATGACCGCAGACCCCATGGATGAGCTGAATTGGGTGATTAACCTGGGAAGCATGGCAGGTATATAATGCTTGAAGAATATTTGTTTTTTTGAGCTTCCGTAGCTTTTGGCCGCCTTTATATACAAGAGGTTTTCGGTGTCTAATATCATTGAATATACAAGCCTTGAAAATACAGGCACCATGAAAATGCTTATGGCTGCAATCGAATCCTTTATGCCCCTTTCCAAGACAGCAACCAACATCATTGCAAGAAGTATGCCCGGGAAGGCCATGAGCCCGTCCATTATGCGCATGATTATTTTTTCGACTGGGCCTTTAAGGATGGCAGCAAGAGCACCCAGGAATATGCCGACCAAGCTGCCCAAGGTTACAGAGACCAAGGCAACCAGAAGTACGTTTCTTGAACCGTACATTATCCGGCTCAATATATCTCTGCCGAAATTATCAGTCCCCAAGACATGGTCCCGGTCAAGGCCCGGACCCAAAAACCGGTTTGAAATATTCATTTCGTTTGGATTGTAGGGCATGCGAACAAATGACAGGACCCAGATTCCTAATATGATAAAAACTAAAATTATTCCTAAAATCAAGCTTATATTCTTTTTCATTATTCCCCCTGGTGGAAGGACTTAATCCTTGGATTAAAGAGCATAACCAATATATCTACAATCAAGGTGACGAAAACCACTGTCGAAGTAATGAACATAACCAGGCCCTGCAGAAGCACAATGTCCCTGTGCTCAACGGCAGTAAGAACCAACCTTCCCAGTCCCGGAAGGGCAAATATAGTCTCAACAACGGTCGTCCCTCCGGCAAGCTTGGCTAACTGCATTCCGATTATGGTCAAGGGTGCTGTAAGGGCTCCTCTTAAAGCATATTTGATATATATTTTACCCCAGCCCAGTCCTTTAACCCTGGCCATATCCATGTAATCCTGCTTTAAGGAATCCAGCATGGAGCTGCGGACAATTCTTAAAAGAGTTCCTACTTCACCTATAGCTAAAACAAGGGAGGGTAAAAAAATACTCTTTATGAAGTGAGCAAAACCCCGCTCAATCGGGACAAAGCCCGAAACAGGCAGTATTTTCAGCTTAACCCCAAAATAAACAATAAGAACCATCCCTATCCAAAAGGAAGGGATGGCTGTTCCAAGCTGCATTATGCTTCTTGAAAAATAGTCAATTATACTGTTCTTTTTGATGGCCGAAAGCATTCCAAAAAGAAATGCAATAATAACCGCCATGGTCATAGCAAAAATCGCAATTGAAAAAGTTACGGGTATGCTTCTTGCTATCAAAGAAGTGACCGATTCCCCATAGACATAGGATTTACCCATGTCAAGCTTCAGCAGGTCCAAAAGCCAGCTTAAATATCGCTGGTATAAGGGCTTGTCAAGTCCCATGGCAGAACTGAGCTCAGCTATGGCTTCGGGAGTAGCATCCGTACCTAAAATAAGCTGGGCCGGGTTCCCCGGTATTATCATCAATACAAAAAACGTAATAATCGACACAACAAACAAAACAACCAGGGAACTTTTTAATCTATCTAAAACATAACTTAACATATCCACCTCATAAGGAAGTTTTACTCGGTAAAGTACACTTCCTTAAAATCATAAATGTCAATCGGGAATATCTTCATGCCTTCTACATTTTTCTGCAAGGCAAACATTGTGTGGGGTGTCTGCAGATAAATGGCAGGAAGTTTATTAGCTAAAATTATCTGGATTTCTTTGTATATTTCTTTCCTTTTCCCTTCATCCAGTTCCCGGAGGGCCTTTTCCAACAAGTCGTCAACTTCTCCGGTGGTCAGGCTTATGTAGTCATTGCTGTTGGACTTATATCTTGAAAGGAAGGCATAGGAATCAAGTCTGCCTGTATGACCCACAACGGTGGTATCAAATTTCTTTTCTCCATAAACTTCGCTAAGCCACGTCCCCCATTCAACAAGCTGGATATTCACATTTATGCCTATTTTGCTCAATTGGTCGGCAATTACCTGGCCTGCATCCACATGAAGCTGGTAATTCTTAGGCAGGGACATGTCGATTTCAAATCCGTTTTCATATCCCGCTTCTTTTAATAGTGCCTTGGCTTTTTCCGGATTGTATTCAATAATGTTATTGGTATCATAATAATCCGGCGAAGTGGGAGGCAGGTGCGAGCCTATTTTTGCTCCGTAACCAAACATTGACGCTTCAATAACCTCATCCTTGTTAATGGCCATGGCCATTGCCTGTCTTACTTTTTCATTGGACAGGTACTGGTTCTTCGTGTTAAGAGACATTATCTGGACGGCATTCATGGGCTCGGAAAGAACCTTGTAATTCTCGTTTCCTTCTACCATGGTTACCTGGTCCCCGGTTAAGGGAATTATATCAAGATCTCCCACCTGGAAGCCTGCCATCATGCTTGTTGCATCCGGTATTAAAATTAGCTTGACGGTTTCTATTTTTACTTCATCACCGTAATAATTATCATTTCTCTTTAAGGTCAAATATTGCTGGGGAACCCATTCTTCCAAAATAAATGCCCCTGTTCCCACAGGTTTGGTTTTCAAGTTAGCAACCTCTTCCTCAGGAACAACTGCTGCCCACGGATAGGCAAAGCTCTTCAAAAGCTCAACATCCAAGGTTTCTGTAGTAAACTTTATTTCATAGTCGCTCAAAACATCAATTTTAATTATATTCTGATAATCTCTCGCCCTGGGACTTTCAGCATCCTTGAGCCTGTTGAAGGAGTACTCAACATCTTTTGCCGTCATTTGTCTTCCGTTATGAAAATATACATCATCTCTTAGAGTGAAGGTAATTTCCATTCCGTCATCAGAAATAACCCATTTTTTCGCAAGCCTAGGCACAATTTTCCAATCGGATGTAACACCTACAAGGGTGTCGTATATGTTGTTGGTTACAGCAAAGGTGGAAGCTGCAGCAGTTCTGTGGGGATCAAGACCTTCCGGCTCAGTAGTGTAGCCCATGGTAAGGTCAGTCTTGACTTGTGTATTATCAGGCGTGTTTTCTTGAGATGTGCATGCCGAAATCAGCAAGACAGTCAAAAGCATTAAAAATAATTTAGTCGTTCTTTTCATTTCTTTTTTTCCTTTCAGTTAATAGAATTTCAATAGAATATCTTTTACTGAAACCTGCTTTGATAATATACCCGTTTTCAACTTCCTATAATCAGATCTTACGTACCTGTTATATCATTGAAAACATATTACCAAGGCACCTCTATCTTTCTCTTGTTTAACACATTCTTACTAAAATGTCAATAGAACATTTGGATTGTGTCATCCTGAGTGAAGAGAAGAATATGACTGTTTGTCATCCTGAGCGAAGCGAAGGATCTTATGGGATTCTTCGGGCTAAAGCCCTCAGAATGACACTGTCTGTCATCCTGAGCGAAGCGAAGGATCTCATGGGATTCTTCACTGCGTTCAGAATGACGATTAACAACTAATTTATAAAAATAATAAAAATAGCAAGCGAATATTTGCAGGACACAATTTTAATTCTTAGCGAATGCAGGTCAAAAAATCCGTTAAACAGCTTGCATTGTTTGAGCGCAGCGAGTTTGCAAGCTGTAGGATTTTTAGCCGGAATGAGCTTTAGAATTATTCGTGTCCGAAACCGTGAGCGTATATTTTTATTATTTTTAATCATACGCGAAGGATCTCATGGGATCCTTCGGGCTAAAGCCCTCAGGATGGCAACATGGGATATTCACAACGATGACACTAATCGGGGTATTCACAGCAATGACAAATTTGTTCGTTGAAAAAAACAGCAAAAAATGTTATTATTTAAAAGAGAAAACGAGGTGAAGCAATGTACGAATTAAGGCAACAAAAGCGAAAAGAACTAAGAGAAAAAAAATGGTTTTATTATGCCATCCTGGCAATAGGTATTTTTGTTTTTTCCCAGGGCTGTTCTTTAATGTCACGAGATCCGGGATATGCAGCAACCGCAGCAGTTTTGGGTCTTTTGCTCCACAATGGCAGCGTGGATAAAATTTATATGAGCATTTTCAGCCATGAAGCTCACAAATATGCAAAAATTACAATGTTAATAGTTCTGTGCATAATTGCGGTTTTCAGCTATTTTAAAAGATTGGGTTTCCCTCTTTTTGTGATCTTGGATTTAGGAGCTGTCCTTTTATTTGCAGTCATAGCATTTATATGTCAAAAATTAACTAAACAACAGGAGTAAATAATGCTTAAAAAATTTATATCATACTACAAGCCGGTGAGAGTAATTTTCTTTGCCGACATGCTTTGTGCCTTCACAGTGGCAGTATGTGATTTGTTTTATCCCATGATTACAAGAAACATAATCAATATTTATGTACCCAACCAGCAATTCGAACTCATGATTAAATGGCTTCTTGTTTTAGGCGGCATATATATTCTTAAATTGGGACTTAATTATTATATTACATATTATGGCCATATCATGGGCGTAAAAATGCAGGCCAACATGAGAAAAGACATATTTGAACACCTGCAGGACCTGCCATTTGTATTTTTTGATGAAAATAAAACGGGAAGCCTGTCATCGAGAATAATAAATGATTTGATGGATATCTCAGAGCTGGCTCATCACGGTCCGGAAGATTTATTCATATCAACAATTATGCTTATAGGCTCTTTTATTATGCTCAGCAGAATCAACCTGCCCCTTGCCCTGATTGTGTTTTCAATAGTTCCTCTTTTAATATTTGTTGCAATGAAGCTTAGAATCAAGATGGAAGATGCTTTCATGGAAACAAGGATAACCATAGGGGAAGTAAATGCAACCATTGAAAACAGCATATCAGGTATAAGGGTTTCCAAGGCATTCAGCAATAAAGAGATAGAATTGGAGAAATTCAACAGGAATAACAGCAGGTTTCAGGAAGCCAGGAGAAAGGCCTACAAGGTAATGGCGGAATTTCATGTGGGTTCGTCATTTATAATGGATGTTTTGAACATTGTTGTTTTAAGCGCGGGAGCAATATTCTTTTTCAAGGGAAAAATCAACTTTGGGGACTTTGCGGCATTCTTACTCTATATCGGAAACTTTTTAAACCCCATAAGAAAATTAGTGAACTTTGTTGAGCAGTATCAGTCAGGAGTATCGGGATTCAAACGCTTTGTTGAAATAATGGAAAAGGAAGTTGAAAAGGATGATCCGGGTGCCGAGGATATATTCGATATAAAGGGTGATATAAGCTTCAAGGATGTAAGCTTCGCTTATGATGACAATAAAGAAGTTTTAAAGAATATAAGCTTTGATATAGAAGCCGGTAAGACAGTCGCATTAGTTGGCCCTTCAGGAGGAGGCAAAACAACTCTTTGCCATTTGATACCCCGTTTTTATGAGATAGAAGACGGCAGCATTTCAATCGACAATATTGATATAAGAAAGTTTACCCGCAGGTCTCTAAGGAAAAATATTGGGATCGTCCAACAAGATGTATTTCTGTTTACAGGGACTATTTATGAGAATATTCAATGCGGGAGATTTGACGCAAGCCGGGAAGAAGTATATGAAGCCGCCAAAAAAGCTAACATCCATGATTACATAATGTCCCTGCCTGAAGGATATGATACTTATGTGGGGGAAAGGGGAGTAAAACTGTCGGGAGGACAAAAGCAAAGAATCTCCATAGCAAGAGTATTCTTGAAAAACCCCCCAATATTAATATTGGATGAAGCTACCTCGGCCCTTGACAATGCCACGGAGCTTTTGATACAAAAATCCTTGGAGGAATTGGCGAGAGGACGAACAACCCTGATTGTGGCCCACAGGTTGTCTACAATCAAAAATGCCGATGAAATAATCGTATTAACAGATCAGGGTATCCGGGAAAAAGGAAGTCATCAGGAACTATTGGAGAAAAGGGGTATATATTCGGAATTATATAATTCACAATTTATAGATTAAGAGGGAGAAATCATGAGAGTAACAATAATAGGCTATTGGGGAGGATTCCCAAGAGCAGGGGAAGCAAGCTCGGGATACCTGGTGGAACACGATGGTTACAAGCTCCTGCTGGAATGCGGCAGCGGAGTTCTTAGCTCGGTGCAGAAAATAAGTGATATAAAGGATATCAATGCAGCATTGATAACCCACTATCACTATGACCACTGCTGTGATATAGGACCCTTGCAATATGGGGTCCAGGTGAAAACCCAACTGAAGGAAATCTCAGCCCCCCTGCCCATTTATGGACCGGATGGAGAATTTTTTGAGCTTCTTAAATGGGGTGAATACACCTACGGGGTAAGGTTTGATGAAAAAAGCTCTTTAACTTTAGGACCCTTTGAAATAAGCTTCATTAAAAATATTCATCCCGTTGACACATACGGGGTAAGAATTAAGTGCGAGGATAAAATTTTATCCTATACCTCAGATACATCATATTTCGAAGATTTAGTTGAGTTCTATAAAGACTCCGATTTGTTAATCTGCGAATGCAGCTTCTATTCAAATATGGACGGGACCAAGGCAGGCCACCTGAACAGTTCTCAGGCAGGCATGCTTGCAGAAAAAGCAGGTGTGAAGAAGCTTATTCTAACCCACCTGCCTCATTTCGGAGACTTGAATAATTTATTGCTTGAAGCTAGGGACTACTATAAGGGAAAAATTGAACTAGCGTTTTATTTAAAGGAAATCAATATCTATACTCAGGAAGTGAGACCATGATAGCTGTAAAAGGCAGGAGAAGATGCACAAATTGCGGTAAAAGATACAATTATACATATGCCAAGGGCGAAGAAGCTTCAAAAAAAGCCAAATTTAAGGGTAAAGAGGAAAACTTAAGCACCGTTACAAGCGTAAGGGTGCTTTCCATGCATACCTATGAAGTAACCGCTGTTTGCCCCGAATGCGGTTTAGAAGAAACATTTATATATAATGACTAAAAAGATACTATATCATCAAAAGTGTATCCCTTTGTCGTCCTGAGCGAAACGAAAAATATTATTGAAAGTGGGTTTCACCATCAATCATTTTGCTTGTCAACAGTTTTTTGCATACCATAAACGTAATTGAGGAGGATATCTTTCTTGTTCTCTAATTTCCCTTCAATTACTTCATTCAATACTTTATTTAAAATCATGCCTATTCTTTTACCCTTGGGCATGCCTGCATCAAGCAGGTCCTGACCGTTTATAGCCAAAGTTCTCAAATTGTAGCATTGATTGCTTGCAAGAATTTCTTTCATAATAACTTGAGATTTCGCCAGTTCTTCATATTCGTTGTCAAACATGGCTTTCTTAATTTTAATGAGATTGACCAGGTTTTCAGAATTTATCTTATTGAGCCACCTTTTGATATTAACAGGGTCAGGATATATTTTTTCGTTTATGTTTTCAGTCAGGATTTTGACTGTTTTAACAGTCTTGTTGTCGTACTTTAAATTCATTAAAATCTTATCCGTTGGTCCCAATCCCTGTAAAAGGACAGCCAGGCGCATGGTCAATGAATTTAATTCCTTCATGGAATTAAGCCTGTATCTTAATTCTTCATTTGAGAGGCCCTTGATTTCCGGCAGGAAAACCTCAATTATATCCCTGTAATTAAAAATTATATTTTGATAATTAATACCCATTATCAACTTATTAAATTCCATGTTAATCCGCTCGGTGGATATATCATGCAAGAGGGCCTTGTTTTTGAAAATACTGTCACTAGTTTGGTCGTCAATGCTGAAATTTAAAACGGAAGCAAAGCGAAGAGCCCTTAATATTCTTAAGCCGTCCTCATTGAACCTATCATCGGGATGTCCCACACATTTGACAATTTTGTTTTTTATGTCATGGAGGCCACCAAATATGTCTATTATTCCATTTTGGTTGTAAGCCAAAGCATTGATTGTAAAATCTCTTCTTTGTAAATCAAGATCTATATTATTGGTAAAGGTAACCTTATCGGGACGCCTTCTGTCGCTGTATTCCCCGTCAATTCTGTAGGTTGTGATTTCAATCTGCATTTTCTTAACAATAACGGTTACCGTACCGTGCTTCAAGCCTGTCTCTATTGTCCTGTAATTATTGAAGCACTCCAATATCTCTTCCGGCCTTGCAGATGTGGCAATATCCCAATCAGAAGGTTTTTTGCCCATTATACTGTCCCTGACGCAGCCACCGACTATATAGGCTTCAAAGCCGTTATTTTGCAGAATGTCTAATGCGGTTACAACTTCACCCGGAATTATTATTTTCATAAGAATCCTTCTTTTTTCCTTTTTATTTAATTATAACCAATAAGAAAGATTTAACAAGAAAAAGTTTAAGACCCTTGCCATATGGTGTCTTTTTCATGTATAATTATTTATAATGTTACAAGTATCGACAATAAAAACAAAAGAAAGGATTGGTTAATATGAACAAGTTTGAAAACGTATCGGCAATGATAAACGATACCCCCATGCTTGAAATCTCACTGAGATATCAAGGTATTGAGCGTAAAGTGTACGCCAAGGCAGAGTATTACAACTTTTCAGGAAGCATTAAGGACAGGATTGCCTACTATATCCTGAAAAGCTCCTATGAAGCAGGCTTAATCAAAAAAGGTGATATCATCGCAGAAGCAACAAGCGGCAACACCGGCATTGCCTTTTCAGCCATGGGAGCATATTTAGGAAATCCTGTCCATATTTTTATGCCTGACTGGATGAGCGCAGAAAGAAAGAAGCTCTTGGAAAGCTTTGGTGCAACCCTCCACCTGGTAACAAAAGAAGAGGGAGGTTTTAAGGGGTCCATCGAGTTAGCCGATAAGTTTGGAGAAGAAAACAAGGCATTTTTGCCCCACCAGTTTTCAAATCGCTTAAATGTTGAAGCCCATTGTAAAACAACCGGCAGGGAAATCATAAGGCAGCTTGAAACCTTGGGAAAGAAACCGGATGCTTTAGTTGCAGGGGTAGGTACAGGGGGAACTGTTATGGGAATAAAGGAGGCCGTTAAAGCTGTTTATCCCGGATGTAAGGTATTCCCACTTGAACCGTCCCAGTCCCCCGCCATGTCATCGGGAGGCACAGAATCAGGCTTCCACAGGATTGATGGTATCGGTGACGGGATGATTCCGGAAATTGTAAAATTATATGAGCTTGATGACATAATTTGTGTCGACGACGGTGATGCAATCAATATGGCAAGACAATTGGCAGCAGACTTGGGTATAGGAGTAGGGATTTCTTCCGGTGCAAATTTAATAGGAGCCATTAAAGCCCAGGACATCCTCAATAACAAAGATGCTGTCATAGTGACGGTTTTCGCCGATGACAATAAAAAATACCTGTCAACCGACCTTATGAAAGAGCAAGAAATAAAACCGGATTATATATCCAAGGACGTTGAGCTTTTAGGATTCAAAGCAATACACTGAAAATTTTTGTTAAGGTCGTTGCTGTGAATCAAGTTAAATGTCATCCTGAACGCGGTGAAGAATCTCATGGGATCCTTCGCTTCGCTCAGGATGACAAGTCTTCCCTGCAGGGCAGGACTATTTGGAGTTGACATAATAAAACCATGAAGGACATTCTTCTTCATCAAAGGATTTAAATTTTATATCTTTTTCTTTCAAGCGGGCCGCATGATTTCTTGCCTGGTCCAAATATTTCTTGTATTCATCCTTCAAATTCTCTTTTTTCTCCGTTTCCCTGTCATATTTGCCGATATGTTTCAAACTTTCTTTAATGCCGAAATTCTCAAAGAGCTCAAGGGGCTTATCATATGAATTGTGAGACCAGGCACCGGTTTTTATATCCAAAACATAATCGGCCAAAAATAAATATCCGTATTGGGCAATGAATTCAATGGCATCAAGTATGAAATCCACTTCATCTTCGCTCATTAAATAGTGAATGTTAAATCTTATCCATCCGGGTTTGACGGCTGTGACTTCTTCTTTTATAAAGTGCCTGAAGAGGCGGGAGGTTTCCTTACTTATATCCAACAGCCTGTGGCCGTAGGGAGCAGCGCAGGCACAGCCGGCCCTTGTCTGTATGCCGAATAAATCATTTATCAGTTTAGCGGCAAATTTAGGGTGAAGATACTTATCCATATGCTTTATTTTTATTGAAAATATGGGCAACCTGTTATATACAACGGAAGGCCCCAATAGCTCAATGTTTTCTATGGACTTTAGTTTTTGAAAAACCTTTTTTGTATAATATCTTTCTTTTTCTTCAATATTTTTTAATCCTATTATATCCTTCAATTCCATTACCAAGGCAGCTTTAAATATTTGAAGTATTCCCGGTGTGCCTGCCATTTCCCTTAACTGGACATTTTCCAAGTAATCATAGGCATAGGGGCTCACATAGCTTACCGTTCCCCCGCCGGAAACCGTTGGAGGAAGGGTGTCGTCATAAATTCTCTTGTTTATTACCAATATGCCTGAAGACCCGGGACCTCCTATGAATTTATGGGGGGACAAATATACTGCATCAAAATACTCCGTTTTACTTTTATTCATGTTAATCTCCACATAGGGGGCGGATGCGGCAAAATCAAAACAAGCATAAGCCTTGTGCTCGTGAAGGATTTTTGCTATTTCATATACCGGTGTAATAATTCCTGTTACATTGGAAGCCGCAGAAAATGAACCGATTTTAACCCTGTTCCTGTACTTTTCGTCAGATAATTTGCTTTTTAAGTCGTCCAGGTCAATGGTTCCGTCTTCTTTAAGACCGATTTCCACCAATTCCGCAATACCTTCCTCCCACATCAATATATTGGAATGGTGCTCATAGGGACCTATAAATACAAGGGGTACATGTTTCAAGCAATTTTCAGACTTGATAATGTCATCCAGACCTTTATTGGACTTATTGTATTCTTTTATGATATTGTCAATAGTTCTTTTTGAGGCAGGAGGAATATAGATGCCCACAATTTTAGCCAGGCATTCAATTGCTCCGGTTGCGCCCGTGCCTGCAGGTATCACATAACAGGAATCGCCACCCTTTACATGGGTTTTAATAATTTCCAATGATTTATGCAAGATTTTAGTCATGACTTCTCCGGTCATGTCGTCTTCGGTATGAGTATTGGCGTATGATTTTTCCAATTCAAGCAAGTATCTTTCAATAAAGGACAAGCCCCTTGCAGAGGCAGTAAAATCAGCATAAGTCAAGAGTCTTTCCCCGTAGGGGGTATTAAATCTTAAATCATTACCAATTAATTCATTCCGTAAAACTTTAAAGCTTGTCATATGTTCCATCCTTTCAATGAAATAATCTTATTATTACCAAAAAGCAAAAAAATAAAGGTTAACCGGATTACCGGCAAACCTCTTATATCATTGAAAGCTTTATCTCGAAGAATCTCATGAGAACCTTCGCTATAGCTCAGGATGACAAAACCTGTTACAGCAAGGATTCAGGAATAACTTCATTTGCAATCATGTGCTCATAGGTCTGTCTTTTTACTATTATTTCCGCCTTTCCGTCCTTGACCAAAACAGTTGCAAGCATGGGGTTTTTGTTGTAGTTGCTTGCCATAGCATAACAGTAGGCTCCCGTGGAAAATACGGCAAGTATATCTCCTCTTTGGGCCGGAGGCAAGTATATATCCTTGATTAAAATGTCTCCGGACTCACAGCATTTGCCGCATATGGTTACCAAATCTCTCCTTGTCTCTGCTGCCTTATTGGCTATTAGCCCTTCATACTTGGCCTGGTAGAGCGCCGGCCTTATGTTGTCAGTCATCCCTCCGTCAACGGACACATATTTTCTTACACCTTTTATGTCTTTAATTGTGCCTATGGTATAAAGGGTAATGCCTGCTTCTCCCACAATGCTCCTGCCGGGTTCAACAACTACTTCAGGCCTTGGAATATTTATTTTTTTTGAAAATTCTTCAATCCTTTCCATAATGGGGTCGAAATAATATGAATAAGGTTTTTTATCGTCAGCATCCGTATACCTTATCCCGTACCCGCCGCCAATATTTATTTCTTTTACCACGTAACCAAATTTTTCTCTTATGTCTTTTACCAGCTTTAATGCAGCATTCAGGGCCTTTAAATGTGATTCATTTGTATGGAGCTGTGAACCCACATGAAAATGAAGGCCAAGAAAATTTACATGAGGTGAATTTATAGCCTTTTTTATTGCGGGGAATATGACCTCGTCATCCAGGGGAAAACCAAACTTGGAATCTTTTTTCCCTGTTACTATGTAATCGTGGGAGTCGCTCTTAACTCCCGGGGTTATCCTGTAAAGAATGTTGACTTTCTTGCCTTTTTTCCAGCATATATCTTCAATAAGGTCCAATTCATCAAAACCGTCCACTATTATTCTTCCGATGTTGTAATCGATGGCAAGCTCCAACTCCTCTACTGACTTGTTGTTGCCGTTGAATTCAATTCTTTCGGCAGGAAAATCCGCCTTCATGGCCGTATACAGTTCTCCCCCGGAAACCACGTCCAGGCACAGGCCTTCTCTTTCAATTATTTTGCACATGGCAAGGGTCAAAAATGCCTTTGAAGCATAGGCAGCTCTTGTTCTTTCATACTTGTTCAAAAATGTCTCTCTTATTTCTCTGCACTTATCAACTATAGCCGTTTCACTCATTACATAGAGGGGGGTTCCGTACTCTTTTGCCAATTCCACAGTGTTGCATCCATCAATATACAAAGTGTTATCCTTTATCCTCAGCACAGTAATTACTCCTTTATTTGAAAATTAAGTTGAGTATGAAAATATAATAAAAAAATTTAGCCGCAAATGCAATAATAAAAATATTTTTATATAAATATTAAAAACTGTTTTTTTGACCTTTATTCTTCAAATATTTCTTCAATTTTTGCTCATCTTCTATTTCCAACTGCCTTTCGCCGGCCAGGGATTCAAGATGATGGAGAAATTCGTGTTTAAGGACCGACCTGAGCTTATTTTTAAGCATCCTTCTTGAGAACTTGCCGTATAGCTTCTCGACCGAGCCGTAATATACAACAATATACCGTCCGGAAATCCTTTCATAATGGTATTCGCCAACCACATACAAGTCATTGCCCACACTCTTTTTATGCAGCTTAACCTGGGGCAGCAAAATAATACCACCGTTAAGGTCTTTATAAAGTTCCGGGGGCATCTCTTCAGCTATTTCATCCAGGATGATTTGTACTTCTTCTATTGTAGCCATAAAAGTTCCTTTTAAAAATAACCTATGTTAATCGCTGTGAGGTATGCCTATATCCTCAAGAATAATTTCTCCTGCGTAGTCTTCACAATTCATCAAACCCTTTTTCACGGCATGGAAAGTAATGGTTTTTACAGCTTTTACGGCTATACCCATCACTTCTCCCGTGTCTCCGTTAATACCTGAAGGAATATCAATGGCTATGATTTGCTTTGAGCTGTCGTTCATGATTTTTATTACATCAAAATAAATACCTTCAATATTCCTTTTTAATCCAATTCCAAAAAGAGCATCCAGTACCAGGTCGCTGTTTTGTAAATCCTCTTTCAACTCGGTTAGTTCCTTTTCGCCTTTGATATAGGTTATATCAGCCCTGAGGTTCTTTAAAATGCTCAAATTTATATTGAAATCATCCGTACCTGTTCCAAAATTGCCTGCGATATAAATTTTTACTCTTTTATTTCTTAAAATAAGATGACGGGCAAGAGCAAGGCCGTCTCCCCCGTTATTTCCCTTGCCGCACACAAACGTATAATGATTCAAATTTAAATCTATGTTATTGATAACCTTAAGAGCAGCATTTTCCATTAAAACTATACCGGGAATGCCGATTTTGTTTATGGCATAGCTATCAATCTCTTTCATTTCCTGGCAGCTTATTACTTTCATAATACCTCCGCTATTATGCAAACGTTATTATACTAATAATAGCATTAAATATAATAAATGTCAAAACCCGTAATCCATTTATACAAGAGTAAATTACATAAAATGTAAGAAAAAAGTTGCAGGCCGTAAAACCTGCAACTTTTAACCATCATTTAGTGATAAAAAACTCTGTTAGTATAAGTGGTGAATCAGCAGATATTATACTAATCTTTTCTGCAACATCCGTTTCTAAAACCAGCAATGAAAACCCACTGACATCTATCTTCTCGTCACAATCTTCTATAGCTATAACAAAATCATCCATAGAGAATATAGTTGCTATCTCTGATCCCCTAAGAAAATACTCACATCTTCCATTTAGAATTTGCATCTTTGCAAGATTTCCATTTCTTACGATGAAGTTATAATCTCTGCAATCAAGACTGTTCTTGGAAAAAGTGGTCCAGCTTCCATCAAAATATTCTACTTCATACTTATCTAATTCCCTGTTGTACAATCCTTCATGATATAGAGACAACTTACCCTTTAAGGGAAGTATATATCTTTGGTAGCCGGTAAAATCCGAGAATCTTGATTCTGTAGAAGTAAATGTAGCTGATGAAATTCTCCACAGGAAATTTTTTTCTGAGAAGATTGCATCCTCAGGATAGATGAAGATTTGTGCAGTTTCACCACCTGTCCATTTTGTAACCATGAAGTCTTCCTTATCAATGATCTTCCATTTCATATTGGCATCACCTTGCCTCAGTCGATCCTTAGTTCTTTCATAGCATCATTAAACGCTTGGAGTTTAGCCTCATCCTTTACCAGAAAAAGATTTATACCAATATTCATCACGCATCCGTTTGTCCCTATCTTTGCAAGTTCACAGCCTATTGCCAGGTCTGTATAACAGTTAGGGTTTGTTTTCCCGACTAACTCAATTCCTATATCATAGACTCGTCTGCAAAGTTTAGCATTTTCAAGGGGGGCACTTGCTCCTACTACTCCTGCATCTGCAATGGCCTGCTTTCTGATTGCTTTCTCTTCCTCTGTTTCTTTAGGTAATTTGTATGCGTCCCTGATAACTCCATAGGCATTTGCATCATCTACAACACCTTTTAATAGTTTTTCCCTGAGCTCTTCCAGTTCCCTGGCATATTCCAGCAGTATATCCGGAGGAATTCCATAATCCTTCTTGGTGGATAACTTACATACCATACCTATCAATCCGCAGGCTAAAGCTCCTGATAAGGCTGACGCACTTCCGCCGCCGACTGTTACATCATCCGTATCCAGAATTAAATCCATTACATCTTTATAATCCATAGCATTTTCCCTTATTAATCCCTTTTACTGTACATCAAGTAATCTTTTTTCCAATATTTGATCAAGACTGAAGCCTTCTATTTGTAAATAGTACTCTGCCACATCCAATAGAGCCTTCATGGGGACAGTTCCTATTACTTCACTGCCAACAACATTTACACCATATCTTTTTGCTTCCATTTTTACCATTTCAAATGCCTGATATACTGCTGATTTTTCATAGTTTACAAGGTTCATGGATACCTGAGTCTGATTTCTCTCTTCTAATTTCAAACCGATAGCCTTGACATATCTCAGTCCGCCGCCAATATATCTTACTTTCTTTGCAATCTTGTCTGCAATCTCAACATCCGGTGTATCTAAGTTGACATTGAATGCCACTAGTGGAACTCTCGCTCCAACAGCTGTTGCACCACTTTTTACATTCATTTCTTGTGGACCAAAATCCGGTTTCCATTCTTCACCCTTAATTTTTTCAAAAAATCCCTCATATTGGCCTTTTCTGATATCTGCCAGGTTTCGTCTCTCGGGTCTTGTTGCTGAATCTTCATATAGATATACCGGAATTCCCCAGCTCCCGATTTCAGCTGCTACTTCAAGGGCTACTTCTTTGCATTCTCCAATGCTGACATTAGACACCGGTGTAAATGGTATAACATCCGTAGCTCCCATCCTGGGATGGGCTCCTTGATGCTTTGACATATCTATTAACTCGGCAGCTTTCTTTGCAGTATTAATAGCAGCCATTTTGATTTGCTCAGGAGAGCCAATCATTGTCAGCACAGTCCTGTTGTGATCCTTGTCGGGGGCATAGTCTAAAATGATAATGCCTTCAATTTTTCTGGCTTCATCAATGATTTGTTCAATAATAGCCTGGTCACTGCCTTCACTAAAGTTTGGAACACATTCCATTAACTTTCTCATTTTTACCTCCTTATTTTTTTACATTAAATTCTCAACGAAAGTCTTTATGAACCATATTGTTTGCGGTTGATAAATAATATCTACCAAAAATGCTCCAACTATCGGAACTATCATCATTGCCTTACGGCTCATACCATATCTGTCATTAACGGCAGTCAGGTTCACAATAGCTGTAGGAGTAGCTCCCAAACCATGGCCTAAAAGTCCGGCACACATTACGGCAGCATCGTAGTTGCTTCCAAGTACACGGAAAACAACGAAATATGAGAATAGTACCAGGAACACAACCTGTGCACCCAAGATTACCAGCATTGGTCCTGCAAGATCCATCAATTCCCACATTTTCAATGTCATCATGGCTATGGATAAGTAGAGTCCCAAAGTTACATTGCCTATACTGTCAACAAGAGAGAAGTCAAACTTATACCAGGCAGTTTTTTCATTAATGTTTCGAAGAATCATTGCAACAAACATTGCTCCTACATAGGTAGGGAAAGACATATCTATCAGTTTGCCTATCCATTCTGATACAATAGTACCGATAGCCATAGCTACAAGAATCGCAGTAACATTCTTCATAATATCAAGATCACTTAAAGATTCACCGGTTCCAACATTTATTTCTGTAATACTGGTATCCAGATTCTCACTGGGATCCGGTCTCAGGCTATATTTTTCAATTAAACGGCGTGCAACAGGACCACCTACCATAACAGATGAAATAAGTCCAAAAGTTGCAGCTGCAGCTCCTACAAGTTGACCTGAGGGGTATCCCATTTCCTCGAAGGTAAGACCATATGCAGCTCCTGCACCATGTCCGCCTATCATGGTAATTGCACTACATAAAAGTGCATATGCTTTTTCAAGACCAACAATACCTGATAAGCCTACGCCAATAATATTTTGTACTATAGATACAAAAGCTGATACCAACCAATATATAATTAATAATTTCCCACCCTTTTTAAGCAGCTCCATACTTGCACCAAGACCAACAGTGGTAAAGAAGGCCAGCATGAAAAATGATTGCAGAGTTGTATTAAATTTAAAGGCAAATGTACCTGTCATATGGCCAACCCAAGTAATAAGCATAAATATAAATCCACCAACAACAGCTGCCGGTATACAATATTTTACTAAGAAATGTACCTTGGATTTAATAAAATAACCAAGAATAAGCAATACTGCCGCCATAGCAGTTGTCATAGTCATATCTACATTAACAGTAAAAACATTTTCAATCATTTCAAATGACATATAATCCTCTCCTTTAATTTATTTTTTTTGTTTGCTTAAAAAATCTCACTACATTCCTTTCATTTTTATGATTTAGCTTCTTTCAAATACCACCACCCTCCTTAAACAACTTTTAATAAAACAAAACAACTTGGATTATTGCACTTTTAAGGATAATTCAATTCCGGTTTTAACTAAACTAATTCTTTATCCAATCATATTTCTATATAATGCATAATTCATACCAACATTTTTGAAAATGAGAATTGTGTAATATAGAGGTTTTCAGAGTTTAGTATTTTTAAAAACCATTAATAAATAAAAAAATTTGCCCTGCAAAATTTGCAGCATGCAAAATTTGCAGGGCTTCTAATCTCTTATAAATGATATTCTTTAATCTTATATCTCAGGCTTCGTTCTGATATTCCCAAGCTTACGGCAGTCTGCTTCCTGTTATAATTGTTTTTTCTTAAAGCAAAGTCAATAACTTTCTTTTCAATTTGTTTTATATTTTCACCTTCATAAACTTTAATATAATCCACGGCGGAAGTATCGGATGTGTTGATTATATCAGTCGGACTAATATGGAGCACACTAGGATCTATATAGTCGGAAGAACTTAACAGGACGGCTCTTTGAATTATATTCTCCAATTCCCTTACATTACCCTTATAGCTGTAATTGGTAAGCATTTCATAGGCTTCATCAGTAATTCCGGAAATATTTTTATTGAAGGAAATATTATATTTTTCTATAAAATACGGGACTAACAATTTTAAATCTTCTATACGCTCTCTTAGGGGTGGAGCTACAATGTTTATTACATTAATCCTATAATACAGGTCTTCTCTGAACTTACCGGCTTCCACCTGTTTATTCAGATCCTTGTTGGTTATACATATCACCCTGACATCAACAGGGTGTGATATTGCGTCACCAATCTGCCTGATTTCCTTTTCCTGCAGAAATCTTAAAAGCTTTGATTGAAGCTCTAAATCCATTTCTGCAATTTCATCCAATAGAAGTGTTCCTCCGTCAGCCTTTCTGATAATTCCGATTTCATCCTTATAAGCACCTGTAAATGAACCCTTCTTGTAACCAAAGAGCTCGGACTCCAACAGATCATGTGGCATGGCTGCACAATTTATTGATATATAAGGTTTGTCCCTTCGATTACTGGTGCTATGAATTTTTTGGGCAATTAGTTCCTTGCCGGTGCCGCTTTCTCCGGTTATTAGGATTGTAGCATTGGTATCCTTTATTCTCAGGATAATATCATTTATTTGTTTAATAGCCGGTGACTCACCAATAATATTCTTTTTAAGGTGTCCCTCAAGGCTATCGATTTTTTGATACATTCTTAACTTCTCATCAGCTGTTTGTAACAGTAAAAGAAGTTGATCATTATTTATAGGTTTGGTAATAAAATAGTAAGCGCCTGACTTAATAGCCTTGATAGAATTCTCTATATTGGAATAGGCTGTCATCATAATTATTATTGCCTGGGGCTGTATCTTTAATAGTTTCTCCATTAATTCAAAACCATTATCCCCGTTTAATCTTAAATCAAGAAGGACCAAATATATATTTTCTTTTTTAAATTGGTCTAAAGCATCTGAAGAATTATCACTGGTATATACATCAAAGCTATCTTCTAAAAGAAACTTCAGTGACCTGAGTATTTTAACCTCATCATCGATTATCAAGAGTTTATTCTTCATTAGGCTCACCCCTTTTAACTTCTAAAATTATAGACATACCCGTTCCTTTCCCATGACTGCTGGCAGAAATCATTCCCTCGTTTTCATCCACCAGCTGCTTAACCACAAACATACCTAAACCGTTTCCATATTCCTTAGTTGTATAGAATGGTTCAAATATATACTGTATATCATCTTCATTCATACCATGACCATTATCATTGAACGATATAGAGATTATGTCATTCTTTGTTGCTGCCCTTATTCTGATAGTAGGATGGTTGGCTTCTTTTACTGCATCTATACTGTTAAGCAGGATATTCAGGACAATTTGTTTAAAATGACCTGTATCAAATTTTATATAGTATGATTTATCCACATCAATAAGCAGATCTATATTTCCTAAATGGAATTTTACAAGTTTTATTGTTTTCATCAACTCTTCATACAAATTGAAGCTCTCAATAATTGCTTTCCTTGGGGATGTATACTCCATAAATTCCTTAATAAGACCATCTATTCTATCAATCTCCTCGGGAATGTCCTCGGCTGCGGCCAAAATAAATTCCTCATCTTTTAATTTATCTTTCATCTGAGTAGTATACAATTTGATTGAGGTCAGAGGGTTTCGTATCTCATGAGCAATTGATGAAATAATCTTATCCATAAATTGTAGTTTGTCAAAGCGCCTAAGCTCATTTATAAGGACTCTTTGCTCCTCTGTTTTTATATCCACCATTCTCTTCAGCTTTCTATTAAAGCTCTGTACTACCAAAACCAAGGTTAACAGGCCAAAAGCAATTACTATGGTAACCTTCCACAGTGTTTCGTACCGGGTCCTGGCATTTTTTATAGGTGCTCCGAACCACTTCCTGTAGAGGGAATCATACATGCCGCTTTTTTGGATTTCAGCAATACCTGCATTAAGTTTTTCTATGAGGAGTTCATTATTTTTATCAACAGCTATGCAATATCTCTGTTCATTTATAGTATCACCAATTATCTTGATGAGGTCTATGGAATTCCTTTCCTTACATAAATAATTAACAGTCAAGGTATTGCCGATAAGTGCATCTACTTCACCCTTTAACAGGGCCTCCAGTGCCCCATCAAGAGATTCATATTCAATTATTTCTACATTGTATTTTCTTTTTATCTCATTATAAGAAATGTCTTCTTTGAGCAGTGATATGGTTTTACCCACTAAATCCCTCTCATTATTTATATCGGCATTATTATCCAGGACGAATATAGATTGGGAGTTCAATAAAAGGGAGTCAGAGAACAGGAATTTGCTCTTTCTTTCTTCAGATTCCTTCATACCCTGGATTATATCTGCTTGTCCTCTTTCAATGGAATAATAGGCATCCTCCCATTTCATCGGAAAAAATTCAAATTCCAAACCGGTTACCAGGCTAATAGCCTTAAGCATATCAACATTAAAGCCTTTATAAACACCATCAGCATCAACAAACTCATAAGGTGGAAACTGACTATCTCCGGCAACCCTGTATCTATCCTCAAGCCCATAGGCAAGATAAGGCCATAGAATGTTTACTAATATAAATATAACACCTGCTCTAATACATCTTTTAACTACTGCCTTCAACAATATCACTCCTATGCTTTAAATAATTATAGTGTTATTCTCAAAATAACACAAGTACCCATGCTCAATATTTTGCATCTGTATTTATTTGGTAAAAAAAACCGGTCACTATTGTTTTTTTGAAAACAATAGTAACCGTACGCAATATTTTTATAAAATTTGGCGGAGAGATGGGGATTTGAACCCCAGATACAGTTTCCCGTACACACGCTTTCCAGGCGTGCTCCTTAAGCCACTCGGACATCTCTCCACAGTACTTACAGCAAATTACATTATAACTGAAAACCAACAGTTATGTCAATGGTATTTTAAGTTATTGTGTTATTAGGCTTGAAACAGCATAAAAATAGGCTTATTAAAAAAATTATCCGCCATATAGGGGGCGGACTTATGGGATTCTTCACTTCGTTCAGAATGACTTTGTGTAAAAGATCCTTCAGGCTAAAGCCCTCAGGATGACACTATGGGGTATTCATAGTCTATCTTTCTTTTCCTAAAAAGAACAGGGATATTGCGCCTTGGCCGGTGTGTGACCCTATTACGGGGCCCATGAAATTCAGGATTACTTCTTTAACCGGCATCTTTTCCTTAATCATATCTGCCAGGAACCGGGTTTCCTCCAGGCAATCGGCATGGCTGATGAAAATGGTCTGGCCATCCGGTTTATCGCAGAGTTCCTGCATGTGCTCAAACAAGGCAATTATTGATTTCTTGCGTCCTCTTACGTTATGTACAGGTATCAGGTGGCCTTCATTGTCGGTATGTAGAATGGGTTTTACATTTAAGGCGGTTCCAAGGGTTGCAGCCATGGCGCTGACTCTTCCGCCCCTCTTTAGATGATTCAAATCGTCCACCGTAAACCACTGGCAAAGATTCAATCTATGGTCAAGAACCCATTGACTTACTTCATCTATGCTTTTTCCTTCCTGTTTAAGTTTCGCCGCATAATATACCAATAGCCCTTCTCCCATGGATGCTGCCAGGGTATCTACACATATAATTCTTGAATCCGGATATTTTTGTTTCAGTTCATCCGCTGCTATCAGGGATGAAGCAAAGGTTCCGCTTAAACCTGATGAAAATCCTATATATAGAATATCATTGCCTGATTGTAATATGGGTTCGAAGTATTCTTTGAAAGTATTGGAATTAACCAGTGCTGTCGTTGACCTTTCTCCATTTTTGATTCTTTCGTAAAATTTATGTATATCCATTTCTCTGAAATCAGGATAATTTAAATAGCTTTCGTCTCCAAAACTAAAAGCCATGGGAATAACATTTATTCCTAATTCATTTACCATATCCTGCGAAAGATCTGCTGTGGATTCGGTAACTATGGCATAGTCTTTCATTTTATTTTCCCCTTTGTAAATATTTAGTAATATTATTGTCCGGTAATTAAATTTTATCACATAAAAAATTCCAATACAATAGCAATTTCATTTATGGCTTACCACTTAAGCTATTATGCTGTTTAATTTTAATTATTAAGGGTAATATATGTAACAAGAAGATAGATTTTGAAATTTTGGGAGGATTAAAATGACAAAAATAGCTATAATTTTAGGAAGCACAAAGCCGGGACGCATCGGCAAAGCTGTTGCTGAATGGGTTTATGATATAGCAAAAAAAAGAGAAGATGCGCAATTTGAATTGGTGGATGTAAAGGATTATGACCTGCCTTTATACGATGAGCCCTATCCTGCAATGATGCAGCAATATACAAAGGAACATACAAAAAAGTGGTCGAAAAAAATTAATGAATTTGACGGTTATGTATTTGTTACCGCCGAGTACAACCATGCTGTTCCGGGGGCATTAAAAAATGCTATTGATTATTTAAATGTAGAATGGAAGAATAAATCAGCGGGATTTGTAAGCTACGGCAGCGCCGGGGGAGCACGTGCGGCTGAGCAGCTGAGACTTATTGCAGGAGAACTTCAAATGGCTGATGTAAGGGCCCAGGTAATGTTATCCTTGTTTACGGATTTTGAAAACATGAGTCTATTCAAGCCGGATCCCCGCCATGAAGCTGAAGTTCATACTATGCTTGACCAGGTTATTGCATGGGCTGATGCTTTAAAACCCTTAAGACAGAAACAAAAGGCACAGCCCTAAGCAAATGGAGGCAGCCCTTTTGCCAGCACTGGCCAATGGCTGGTGTTTATATAGAAAGGTCCTTGCTTGCTTAGTATACTGCTAAGCTTTGCAAGGATCTTGTTTCTTTGTACCATCCTAATGGGATTCTTCGGGCTGAAGCCCTCAGAATGACAACAAATGAACATGAATAGCCTTATGTCATCCCGAGCGAAGCGAAGGATCTCATGGGATCCTTCGGGCTGAAGCCCTCAGGATGACATAGGACAATGTGGCATATATTGCATTCGTGGGCAAAGGAACTATATTTTACAAATAATCGTCAATAATAAGATAGAAAGAGGTGATGTTATTGAGCAGGATAAAAAATTTTATAAATAACATGGTTTACAACCTGAGAGAAACAGCCGGCAGATTTCCGTTGACAATAGTTTTTTTAGCTTCCTTATCCGGGGTTATGTTCTTGATGATTGAAGATTATTCAGGACTGGATATAGATTTGTTGTCCAGATATATGTTTGCAGGCATTTTTGGTGCATTTTTGGCCACGGCAGTTCGTTTCATGCTGGAGAGATTTGAAAATATAAAAAATTCGTTGATATTCTACGGACTGACTATTTTGCTTACGGCAGGATACTTTTATTTCATGACTGATGATATTGTCAACAGCAAAATGGTTATACACTTATTGGTAATATCTTTTGCCTTATTTGCAGGATATCTATATTTGCCATCGTACAAAAATGCTATGAATTTTGGTAATGTGGCCCTTGCCCATTTCAAATCGGCTTTTACTTCTATTTTGTACGGGATAGTATTATACCTTGGCATTGCGGCAATAATAGGTGCCATTGACATACTGCTATATGACGTAGATTATAAATCTTATGCCCATGCAGCCAATATTATCTTTATTTTCTTTACTCCCATGTATTATCTTTCCTTGCTTCCCAAGTTCAATTCAAGGGATGAAACAGATGATGCAAAGAAGGAGATTTCATTTTTGTATCCTAAATTCCTGGATATATTGGTTTCATATATAACCATTCCCCTTATCAGCGCATTTACGGCAGTCTTGATCATATACTTCATTAAAATACTGGTTACCGGAGTGTGGCCGGTCGGCCAGGTAGGGCCCATGGTTTTGGGATATTCGGCTGTAGGGTATTTCATCTATATTTTAAGCTCAAATTTGAATAACAAGTTTGCCGTAATTTACAGAAAAGTATTTCCCATAATTTTAATACCTTTGGTTGTAATGCAATTAGTTTCGTCATATATCCGCATTGATGCTTACGGTATTACCGAATCAAGGTACTATGTGGTCTTGTTTGGGATATTTTCAATCGTATGTGCTTTATTGCTCATATTCGGCAAAAAGAAAAACCCAAATACAATTGTTCTCTTATCAGCCATCTTTGCCCTCTTATCCATAATCCCGCCGGTTGATGCATTCACCGTATCAAAAAACAGCCAGGCAAAAAGGCTAACAGAAATACTTAATAGAAACAGCATGTTGGTTGACGGTGAAATTGTCAAGAAAACAAATTTATCAACCGATGACATGTTTGAAATAACAAACATTTCAAATTATATGTATGAAATGGGATATTTGGATGACATGGAATGGTTCCCGGAACAATATGCCGATAATTACTACGGCAATTTCAAAAACATCTACGGGTTTGACCAGTATTATGACAGGGGGTTCCCGGGACAGGATGAAAGGCTTTACTTCAATGCCATGCTGGATGAAAATGAAAAAGTCAATATCGAAAACTATGATATCTTTTTCAAAATGACCATTCATAACAAAAAAGAACCTGATGAAGTTACAGGTGAGTTTTCTCTGAAGGATAAAAATTATGTGGTTAAGCAAATAGTGGATGAAGAAGGTTATATAACAATAACAATTTCGGATCCGACCAATATCCTTATGGAAATTCCAATGAAGGAATTCATTGATGGGCTCTTTGAAAAGTCAAATGCGTCCAAGGGGACAATGGACAAAGAAAGCCTTACAATCGAAAGGCAAAATGATAAATTGAAAGTAAAATTTCTGGTAAATGATATTAATGTGGATAGGTATAATCCTGATGATATATACATTTACGCTAACATCTATGTGTTTGTAGCTGCTCCTTAATAGTCTTATTATGAAAAGGCCCTTGCTTGCCTGGAATATCCATGCGCGCAAGGGCTTTCATATTATTGAGATTTTTTTAGTCTATGGCAACAACTGCCCCTTCATAAGTATCTGCTATAAATTGTTTTACCTTATCACTTTTCAATGCTTCAACCAAGGCTTTGGTTTTTTCTGTTTCTTCATTTCCTTTTTTGACGCAAATAATATTTGCATATGTCTGTGCAGCCTGGGAATCCTGTTCTTCTTTTGCCAGGCCATCTTTTTGCACATTGAATCCTGCTTCAAGAGCATAGTTGCCGTTCAGGACAACAAAGTCTGTTTCCTTTACGACCCTTGCGACTTGTGCAGCCTCAAGCTCTACGATTTCAACATTGTGAGGATTTTCTACTATGTCTAATTTGGTTGCGGTAAGTCCGGCCCCTTCCTTGATTTTAATTATCCCGTTTGCTTCAAGCAGGAGAAGGGCTCTGGCTTCATTTGTGGTGTCATTTGGAACGGCTATTGTAGCCCCGTTCGGAATATTGGACAGGTCATTTGACTTGCCCGGATAAAGTCCAAGGGGTTCATAGTGAACTGCTGCTACAGATACTATATTTGTTCCTCTTTCTTCATTGAAGTTGTCAAGGTATGGTTTATGCTGGAAGAAGTTTGCATCAACGTCTCCTGCTTCAACAACCAAATTGGGCTGTACATACTCTGAAAATTCAATTACTTCCAATTCAAATCCCTTAGCTGCCAGATCATTCTTTACCTGGGCCAAAATTTCAGCGTGGGGTACCGGTGTTGCTGCAACCGTAATTTTTGTAACTTCCTTTGCTCCCTGTTGCTGGGGTGCCGGTTCATTTTTTGTGCATCCGAAAACTGCCAAGGCTAATGCCAATGTTAAAAGAATTAATAATAATCTATTTATTTTTTTCATTATTCCATCCTCTTTCTTTCATAAAATTTTGAGAGATTCACCATAGGGTCAGATTGCTCTCTTATCTGTTTTTCTTGCTATCCTCATGCCCATGTATTGAATCAACTGCACTAAAATTATCATGATGGCAACGGTAATAAGCATGATTTCTCCTTCATACCTGTAATAACCGTATCTTACGGCTACATCACCCAGTCCGCCTCCGCCAACAAATCCTGCCATGGCGGAATAGCTTAAAATTGTTCCTATGGCAATTGTGCATCCCACCATTAAAGATGTTTTTGCTTCAGGTATCAATACTTTAAAAATAATTGTGGGAAGTGATGCGCCCATACTTTCTGCCGCTTCTATAACACCATGGTCAACTTCCTGCAGTGATGATTCAATCAATCTTGCAATGAAGGGGGTGGCTGCAACCACCAAGGGTACTATGGTAGCAGTTGAGCCATAGCTCTTGCCTGCGATTAATACCGTCAAGGGCTGTATTGCAACCAAAAGTATCAAAAATGGCACTGAACGGCCGATATTTACAATAACATCCAATAACCTGTACAGGGATTTCAACGGATATAAACCGTCTTCTCTTGTAACAACCAGGACTACCCCAAGGGGCAGGGCAAGCATGTATGCAAAAAAGGTTGATACAAGAGTCATATACAGTGTGTTCCCTGTTTCTTTTATCAGCATTGACATGTTGTCAAGCATGATGTTTATTAAATCAGCTGGCAACATAGTCTATCAACTCCTCTACATTAACTTTTATGATATTCCTCAGATAATATATTATTTTATCTGATAAATCCTTGTCTTCCGGCAACTGGACAACCATATGGCCGAATGATTTTTCATTTATTTCTTTCAAGTCTGCAAACAAAATATTGACTTGAGCTTTGAATTCCAGGACCAGGTTGGCTATTACCGGTTCATTGGAAGATTTTCCGTCAAACACTATGCGGACAATTCTTTTGCCCTTCATTTTTTTGATCTTATTGGCACTGTTATAAAAGAGCTTCCTTGCCGCTTCCGTTTTGGGATTTCTGAAAACATCTTCTACCTTTCCAACTTCTGCAAGGACTCCCTTGTCTATTATGGCAACGTCGCTGCATATTTCTTCAACAACGGACATTTCATGTGTTATGATTATTATAGTAATCCCGAATTTCCTGTTAATATCTTTTAAAAGGCCTAGTATAGACCGGGTTGTGGTAGGGTCAAGGGCACTTGTGGCTTCATCGCAAAGAAGGATCTGGGGATTTGTGGCAAGAGCCCTTGCAATCGCAACCCTTTGCTTCTGACCCCCGCTCAGCTGTGAAGGATAGGCCTTCCTTTTGTCTGAAAGTCCCACCAGTTCCAGGAGTTCTCTTGCTCTCTTCCTGCCTTCCTTCCTGCTGTATCCGGCAATCTCCAGGGGGAAACTGATATTGTCCTCCACGGTTCTCTGCATGAGCAGGTTAAAGTGCTGAAAAATCATTCCGATATCATGTCTGACCTGCCTTAATTCCCTGTCATTTAAGAGAGATAAATCTTTATCACCTATTATGATGGTTCCTTTGCTAGGTCTCTCCAGGAAGTTTATGCATCTTACCAGGGTGCTTTTTCCGGCACCGCTCATACCTATTATTCCAAATATGGTACCTTTATCAATATTTAAATTTATCCCTGAAAGAGCAGTTACCGTATCATTTTGACTTGTAAAATTTTTTTGTAAATCTTTTATTTGTATAAATGGTGTCGTCCCCAAATGTCTTCCTCCTTAATTATTTGGCTATAATATCCTTAACAACCTCACTTGCAATAATCAAGCCTGCTACGGAAGGTACAAAGGATACGCTTCCCGGTATTGCCCTTCTTTGACTGCACTTTGTATGGGTTCCGGGAGGACATATGCAGTTTTCTTTGCAGTTACCCTCTTCATCATCAAGAGGTCTAATGGGTTTTTCTTTTGAATATACAACTTTTAAGCTTTCTATCCCCCGTTTTTTCAATTCATGGCGCATCACCTTTGCCAAGGGGTCAACTGATGTTTTATAAATATCGGCAACTTCAAGCTCCGTTGGATTGAGCTTGTTGCCTGCTCCCATGCTGCTAATGATGGGAATATTATTTTTTTTGGCTCTTACTATCAATTCTATTTTAGCGGTCACCGTATCAATGGCGTCCACGATGTAATCATAGCCGGTTAAATCAAATTCATCAGCATTTTCAGGCATGTAAAAAACCTGATGGGTGCTTATCTTTGCATTGGGATTGATTTCCTTTATCCTTTCTGCCGCTACTTCAACCTTCACCTTTCCGATAGTTTTTCTTGTGGCAATTATCTGCCTGTTTATATTGGTAAGGCAAACTTTATCGGCATCAAAAAGGGCAAAATTCCCTACCCCGCACCTTGCCAAAGCTTCAACAACATATGAGCCTACTCCTCCGATGCCGAATATAGCAACAGTTGATTCCTTAAGTTTTTCCATTGCTTCCTTGCCTAATAGAAGCCGGGTTCTTGAAAATTCATTTAACATTTTTTTCTCCTTTTCAGTCTGTCATATGAATCAGGCCTTATGAGCATCACCAGTTTTTGCAAACATCTATCCAGGTATTGCTTCCCGATGTTTTCTCCAATTCCTCCAAGGTGAGCTCTATTGCAGAGTTTCCGCTTCCGCAGGCCGGAAACATGGTTTCGAATCTTTTCATGGATACATCCAGGTATACTTTAACATTATCCGGCAAGGCAAAGGGGCAAACCCCTCCTACCTGGTGACCCGTAAATTTTTCAGTATCCTCGGGCGAAAGCATTTTAGCTTTAAACCCGAAATAATCCTTGAACTTCCTGTTATCTATTTTTGCATCCCCTGCCACCACTATTACCATGGCTCCGTCGCCCTTGTAAAAGGATAAGGATTTTGCTATCCTCGCTTCCTCAGTCCCTAAGGCACGGGCAGCCAACTCCACGGTTGCCGTTGATTCATCTAATTCCTTAATGTCATTTTCCTTGTTGAATTGTTTTAAATATTCTCTTACTTTTTCTATAGACATTTTATCCTCCTAAGAAAAAAACCTTCTCGAAGAGAAGGTATATAATACTAACCTACTCCTCATCTTCCAAAGTTTGCACTTTGCCGGAATTAGCACCTTGCAAATGCTGCAGGTTGCCGAGACTTCACAGGGCCGTTCCCTCTGCCTCTCTTGATAAGAAGTTTACATATTCAATTTCTAAATACTCTATCCTATATTAATTCTTTTGTCAAGTACAATTTTGTAAATCTTTTTATGCCTTTTCCATGATTTGATTTATTTGTTCTTCTATATGCCTTACCATGAACTCTTCCGTCACTTTTTCCTCATAGAGTTTGGACATGGCCTTGTCCAACTGATTTTTGGTGTTCTTGGCAGCATCCAGTGATTTGCTTATTCCTAACTGAACAACCCAGTCAAAAATCAAGCTGTCAAAGAATAAATCCGAAAAGTTTTCAAAGGCTCCCACTGCTATTTCAGTTCCGGTCACCATAGTTATGTCCGATATTTCTTTTTTGAATTTTCCTAACAACCTATGGGTTTGCTCGGCGTAGTTTCTGGCATCATTCATATTTTGAGGATTTTCAAAGTCGCCTGCAGCTTCCAGTTCCGCTATGGTCTTTTCTATGGATTCCAAGGCCTTTTCGCCGTAACAGATGGCTTCATCAATTTCGACAATATTAGCATTCATGTCTTCTTTTCGTTTTATTAATCCTTTTAAATCCTGACGGGTTTCTTCATCTTCTATATAAATGGTTTCTACTTTTTTATTTATCAATTCCTCGTATTCTTCGTCGCAACCCTCTAAGTTTGCAAGAATATCCACGATTTTTTTTGTTTCATTGACAAGATAGTTCACATTATTCTTGCACTGGTCGTAAACCAATTTTGCCTTTAAGAGTTTTTGTCTTTCCTCACTGTGTTTTTCCTCGTCCTTGCCCAATATTGCATGAAATAAGGAAATAATATCATCTGATTCTATTTTCAAAACATCCTGGTTACACTTCATATATTCTGCCGATATTTTGTTTAAAAGAAGTTTTTCTTTTATGATGTCCTGTTCTGTCTGTTTTAAAAGCATTCTTAACTTGTTCTTTTTTTGTATGCACTTCTTCATGTCGCTTATTTTTTCATTGTATTTTTTATGCATATTCATGCTCCTGCCTCTTGCTATGTTAAATATGCTAATTTGTTTTGATTATATCACAAAAGATTTTTTGGTTCAAATGATTTTTGGCTTTAAAAAGCGGGAATACGTTTCTATTTCAAGGAAAAATTAATCTGTAACAAATAAAAAAGTCAATCCATATGCCTTGCATTTTTTATTAAGGAAATATTGAAAATTATTTGGGTATATTGTATAATGATTTATAACGCTTTTTTAAAAATTTAGGAGGCTGATTATGATTACAAAGGATATGACAATTCGTGAAACCCTGATGGCAAAACCGGAAGCTGCTGAAATCCTTATGTCATTCGGAATGGGATGCATCGGGTGCCCAAGCGCTCAAATGGAAACATTGGAAGAAGCTGCAGCAGTTCATGGAATGAATCTGGATAACCTGTTAGCTGAATTGAATAAATAGGAAGAATAAACATACCAGTAAGGCAAAAACCGGCAAAAGCCGGTTTTTTGTTTTATTTATAATAACTCGTCCAACTTACTCTTATTAAATCCTACTACCACGTCATCATCAATCATGATTACGGGAACTCCCATGTAGCCCATGCCTATCAATTCTTTTTTTGCTTCCGGATCAAGAGAAACATTTTTTTCCTCATAATCATATCCCTTTTCCTTTATGTATTCTTTGGCAGCAGTACAATTTGAACATGAGTTGGCGGAATAAATTAAAATCTTCTTCATTTCATCCTCCCTTTATCGATATGCAATTGTTTATGGATTGTTTGCTATTAATATTATCACATTAGCTTATTTATTGCCATAAATATTTAACTTAATTTTTTCACAAAAAACCATGCCATGAATAATATGAATTAGATTGCATCGGAAAGGAATGAAGTAAATGAAAGAATGCACCATATACATAGATGTGCCCGAATATTTTTTGAAGGGCGCAGGTATCCCCAATTCTCAGTTTGTTCCCTCATATATATATAAGATAAAAATCATCCTCAAAAATAATAGCCCTCATGAAAAACTTTGCTCCTTCAGTGCGGCTTTCGGAAACGGCATAAGATATCTGGATAAGATAGAACACGAGGGTCCCGATGATAAACTTTTAAATACCCTAAGCATCGTTGAGCCCTGTAAGGAATTAAACAATGACAATGTGATAATTTTCGGGAACAATTTTGTTTTATCCCCCAATTCGACGAACATATTAAGCCTTGACGGAGCCCTGTGCGACAAGTATACGGTTAACAGCACAGAGAATTCAGGCGATAAAATCCCCCACAGGAGCAAAATAAAGTTTTACGGCCATTTAATCAATGAAGACAAAATTGATTCCTGCTCTGCCGTATCAACCGCCATGGATTACAACATGGTTGTAACCTGCGAAGATAAACAAGTCAGCCCAGATACCATTACCAAATATTACGTTGACTTATACACGGGGCAATATGACCTTGCAAGAAAGGTTTACTTAAGGAGCATACTTGATGAGGGGCTGGAATACATAGGTGATTCATGCAACTTAGAACCGAAAAACGTATATGAATACAAGGGTAAGACTATAATAAAATGGGATGTGGGAAGCCTTCAGCCCTCGGAGATAAAAAGAATAGGATATAAGGTAAGGGTTAAGAAGGATGCCAGGGGCATGCTGGCAAACAGGCTGAATTCAAACTGCGTAAACAATTCTACATATACCCAATGCCCAGTAAGCAGGAAATTTGTCATAGAAGTAGTATAAAAGAGGTGTGTCCCTGTCCGTGTCATCCTGAGCGTGATCGAAAGATCTCATCATTATCAAAACATGAGATTCTTCAGGCTTCGCCTACAGGATGACAATGTGTTTTAAACTTTGTTACAGTCTAAGAGGTGTGTCTCCACACCTCTATTTATTAAATAATATCTTGTAGTAGTTTGTATCCAGTATCATTGCCGAATACTTAAATTTCAGCTTTACTTTTTCAAATATTTCTTGAATGTATGAATCTTCAATTTCTTCTCCGGTCAAGGATATGGCTTTGTCTGTTTTGGCATTGTAAGCTACCTTGTCGGTTATAAAACTCCTGTCCGTAAATATCACAAGTGGATCCGAGTCGGATAAAATATCCCTGCCCATAAGAAGGCGGGAATCATATTCCAGACCCATCAGGTTTGACAAGGTAGGAATAATATCCAGGCTTGAACATGGTTTGTCAATTACTACGGGTTCCATTCCCTTGGACCAAAGAAGGAAGATACCCCTTTCCAATTCAAAGTCTTTTTTTATTTCTTTGCCGGCAAGTTCGCTTATTTCAGCAAGGTTCAAGCCATAGGGGTAGTGGTCGGGGCTGATGGCTATGAGGGTGTCATCTGCTATACCCCTTTTCTCCAGTTCCTGTATCAGCTTTTCCATTGCCCTGTCCAGTTCTATATTGCAGGCCAGATAAGCTTTTACCCTGTCGGAATAGGGGAGGTTTTCAACTAAACTCCTGTTCTTGGCAGCAATATAATTGCCCGTAAAAGTATACTGGAGGTGACCGCTTACCGTCATGTAGTATACATGAAAAGGCTGATTGTCTATAAATTCCGGTATGGTCAGTTCAATCATCTCCAAATCTGATTCAGGCCATGTTTCCGTTACATCAAGACCATTTCCCAATCCTTTGTAGGTATAGCCCATATTAGGATGGGATAAGTGTCTGTAATAATAATCAAAGTAATGATTGTGATATGCCCTGGTTACATAGCCTTCCTTTTTGAGCTGGTTGCCCATGGCAAAGGGCAGGTAGTTATGAGATGATTTATAAAAACTCCACACGCCTTCCTTGGGTAAAAGTCCCAGGCAGGCTACATATTCACCGTCAGTGGTGCTGACTCCCCACAAGGGAGTGTAAAAATTAGTGAACTTAAAACCTTCTTCCTGCATTTTGTACAAGGTGGGGGTCAAATCCTTGCTGACAGCATAGGGTGAAAAGCCTTCTGCTGTTATTAATATGAGGTTTTTACCCTTAAATTTACCGGTATATTCATTTTTCTTTGTTGGTTCCACCTTGCTGAAATACTCATGCATACTCCTGATTGATTCTTTTTTTTCTTCCTTAATCAAGTCCGCAAAGGGAATATCCATGGTATTATATTCAACAACCTTTACCGGCTCCTCCTCTTCCGCAATGGGAGCTTCTTCCGGCTCTTGTGCCGGTGGTTCTTCAGATTCAGTATGTTCCCATGGAAGAGGCTCAAGAGCAAATACAACGGATTTTAACATGTTTCTTATATCTAACCTTCCGGTTGTCAGCAGGCCAAATTTTTCAACAGATTCCACGACCAAAAAGGTTTCGGAATAGAGGTAGGATGGACTGAGAACTCCCACATCGGAAGAAAGCACGCTGAAAACAATAGCCGACTGCATTATTGCTGCTGATACTGCAACCTTTAAGATAAAAGCCTTATTTGTCCTGTTAAAATCCAATTTCTGTCGAAAATATATCAGCAGGATAAGAGGAAGAAAGACCGTAATTAATTCGGGAATATTATTCATAAGAGCAGAAGCTATTATATCCGTGAAACCCAATACCTTCCCTGTTCCCACAAAAATTGAATAAAAGGTGGTAAAGGTATTAAATATCCTGAAATAAACAATTTGAGTCCCATAATAGAGGGTTAAAAAGGTTATGATCAAAAAGAAGAGAATTTTATTTATTTTCTCTTTAAAGCTTGTTGTCAGCAAATAAAACAACATACCCAAGGGTACGGAAAATAAACACATATAAACATAGCCGATATTAAATACGGTATCATATAAGAAAATCTTTAAAACTGTTTCATAATAGAGTATTAATAGAGGAAAAAACAACAATTTTAAAATATTCTTGTTATTATTCATTCATGATGCTTCTTTCTATATAGTGTCATTTTAAAAATTTTCATTTACTATATTATTATTATAACTTGTAAAGTGTCATTCCGAGAACTCTATAGGGAAGAATAATTCGGAATCCTTCCTTTGATCTCAGGATGACACTTGCTAAGTTTCTTGTACAGGCTTGGGATGATATAAGTTTGATGGTTTTTAAATCACCACATTTGCCAATTTTTCATTGTCGATGAATCTTTGAATGTTTGCAATAATCAAGTCGGCAAGCCTCTTCTTGTTTTCCTTCACCAAACCTGATGCATGGGGAGTGATATATACATTTTCCAAATCCCATAATTCATCGTCTTCAGGCAGGGGCTCAACTTCAAAAACATCCAGGCCTGCAAAGCTGATTTTATTATTCTTTAAGGCTTCCGTCAAGTCCTTCTGGTTTATTATGCTTCCCCTTGCTATGTTAATGATGGAAGCAGTCTCTTTCATCAGCTTAATATTATCCTTATTAATCATATGATAGGTTTCCTTGTTTAAGTCAACTGTTACAACAATGTAATCGCTGTTTGCCATTACATACTCCAGGCCCTTTTTGCCCGAGTAAATTTCATCGAAGTATGGCAAGGTGGAAACCGGATTACGCTTATAGCCGATTATTTTAACTCCGAAACCCTGAAGTCTCTTGGCAATTTCCGTCGCTATCGATCCGGTTCCAATCAATCCCACGGTCTGACCCTGGAGATTTCTCCTTCTTTGGCTCCTATCCCACTTGTGGTCTTTTTGGCTCTTTATATAAGCAAGAGCATTTGTATTGTGCATAAGTATTCTGCAAATAACATCCTCTGCTATGGGGACGGAGTAAATGTCCCTTGCGTTGCAGAAGGTGATGTTTCGTTTGCGTAAGTATTCCAGATCCACTGTGTTGTAGCCTGCCCAGAAGGATTGGATCCATCTTAGCTTGGGCAGCTTATCAAGTTTTTCAGGCACAAAATCCGCGGCATCTCCGATAAGGGCTTCCGCATCGGGGCATTCATCAATTTCGGTATAAAACTCAATATCAGGAAATTTTTCGGATACAATATCCAAATACTTTTTATTAATAATTATTTTCATCTTATTAACCTCCATATCAATCCATAATCAAACTACGCAATAAGCAACTATTTTATAGTCATCGGGTACCTTGTAGTCCTTTTCCGGTTTTCCGAATTTCCATGATATATCAGTCAGGGTGCTTTCCATAATAGCGTCGAAATACAGCATTATAACGGCTGTGTCTATCTTTTCTTCATATTCAGTCACATATATATCCTTTTTCAAGGTCAAAACAACCGTCCCCTGGTCTACAATGAACCTCCAGGGCTGACGGTTCATGTATGAAGGGGCCAGGATGCCGTAGAAGAATCCTTCCAAAAGGCCATAGTTCACCAATTCATCAGGATCAGCCTTTTCTCCCCATTCTTTAATGAAAACAAGGTCCCTTATTCCAAGTCTTTCGCTTGTATTATCTTCAATTACCTTTACATTCGATGAAGTATTGTACTTGCCCTTCTCATACAAAACCTTGCTTTGTGGATTCTCATAACCCAAGGCTATTAAGGCAACCAACTTTTTGTCTGATACAATATTTAATTTTTTCTTCACATCTTCGCCGTCGTCAAAACTTATCCAGCACGAGGCAATTCCAAGGCTCCAGGCTTTCAGCATCAAGTCCTGTACCCTGTAGCCGGCATTTTCTATGTAATGCTCCTTTTCTTCGGATAAAAAAATCAAGTAATGAGGAGCTTCAATCATTCTCTTGTTGTAGCCCGCAGAATCTTTAAGCTGTTCATAGACTTCATCCCTGTCTTTCCTGATAAGTTCCACTTCGATATCGTCAAACAGCCTTTTTCCACCCTCAAAGTATTCTTGCAATTCCTTAAATAAATCCGGGGCCACCTGGTCTTTTTTGTATAGTCTTACTGATTTGATTTCGGATATAATTTCTTTGTACTTCATGACAATAACCTCCATTTTATTATAGAGTAATTATACCCAATTTTTAGACATACTAACAAAAATTCTGCTAAAAAGCGATTACTATACCTCCGTCGTAAGCATATACGGAGCTTAATCCTGCAGGCTCAAAAATTTTTATGTCTTTGAAATTATATTTTGCCTTTATGGCATCTCTTAAACTTTCCGCCTTTTCAAGGCAATTCACATGTGTTATACCCAGGACCGTATTTTCAAAATCAATATTGTATTCGGCAAGCATGTCGACCAATCTTGAGAAAGCCTTCTTTTTGCCCCTTACCTTTTCCTTCAGGATAATATTGCCTTCCCCGTCTTCACCCATGATAGGAACAATATTCATTATGTTGGCCAGGGTTGCTTTAAAATTGCTGATCCTGCCGTTTTTTGCCAGGTTGTCCAATGAATCCAGGATGAAGAGGGTACGCAGCCTGGAAATATATTTTTCGGTCTGCTCAATAATCTCATGGGGATGCAAGTTTTCTTCAATCAATTGCTTAACTTTGATTGCAACCAAGGTTTCACCGGCTGCAGCTGACTTGGAATCAAAAATGTGCACAAAGGTTTCGGGAAATTTCTCTTTTATCGTTTCTACAGCAACCTTGGCACTGCTGTAAGAACCGCTTAACTGGCTTGAAATGGTTACTATAAAATTAAAAGCCTTGGCTTTAATTTTATTTATGAAGTCATCCGGAGGAGCGCATGCTGTTTTTATATGCAGCCTGCTGTTTTTCATTTTTCTGATAAGTTCCATTATATCCGTATCTTCATCAATTATTTCTTCATCATCGATTAAAATCCTGAAAGGTACTCTGGGAATGTTTTCGGTATCCTCGTTAAAGTCAACACAACTATCTACTATTAGGTATTTTTCCATATTGAAATCTCCTCTTCCTTGATATTATTTCTGATTATAACAAAAATGTTTATATCATACAATTTTTATTTTATTTATTTACAATAAAAATGGGCCGTGTTGACTTTTGGTATTTGATATATTACAATAAATTAACAAAAACAGGAGGTTTATAATGATAACAGGCATAATCGGGGCCATGGACATAGAGGTGAAAGAGCTTATTTCATCCATGGCTGATGTAAAAAAAGAAACCGTAAGCGGCATAGATTTTTACCGGGGAAGGCTGAAAGGTAAGGACCTGGTTGTGGCAAGGTGCGGAATCGGCAAGGTATATGCAGCTGTCTGTGCCCAGACCATGATATTAAAATATGAACCCGACCTTATTATAAATACCGGTGTTGCAGGAAGTTTAAGCAATGAACTCAATATCGGGGATATAGTGATATCGGACGGGGTGGTACAGCATGATTATGATGCTTCCCCCATCGGCATACCGGCAGGGATGATTGCAGGCATTGATTTAATAAAAATCCCCTGCAATGAAGAATTGGTCAAAAAAATCGTCAAAGCGGCTCAAATCCTTAAAGATACAAGGGTAGCCAGGGGAACCGTAGCTTCGGGGGACCAGTTTGTTTGCTGCAATGAAAAAAAGGATACCATAACCAACACCTTTGATGCCCTTTGTGTAGAAATGGAAGGTGGGGCCATAGGACAGGTTTGCTATATAAACAATGTAGATTTTTGCATAATAAGGGCTATGTCCGACAAGGCCGACGGCTCTGCCCATATGGATTTTGATGCCTTTGTGGATATAGCCGTAGAAAAAACAATTTTAATTATTAAAAATTTTTTAGCTGAATTATAGTTGAGGATGCCCTTTCAATTTAACTAAGGAATCAAAATATCTATGGCATTGTGTACCGATGAAATTTCCGCAGGTGCATAACCGCCCGGGTCTCCGTCAGTATCAATAACCATTTGGTTTTCGGGAATTACTTTAATATTTTCCGCCTGAAAATAGTGAACCTTGGGATGGGTTATATGCTGGCCGTAAAATACCTTGGTGAAAATTTGAAACAAGTCTGCATTGCTTGTTTTTTCAAAAATAACCAAGTCCAAAAGGCCGTCATTTAATTTAGCCTTGGGGCATAAGTACCTGAATCCCCCGGCTCCGGCAGAATTAAGCACCAGGAAAAGCAGGGTCTTGTAGTTATACTCCTTGCCGTCAATTATGAAATTAATGTTTTCGCATACTTCCAATTCCTCCGGAACATCCACCGCTGCCCGATGGTAATAGGCATATTTACCTAATACTGTTTTGGCATCGATGGTTACCTTGTGGGCTATGGTTGTGAAGGCTCCTCCTCCGACTACATTTATAAAATAATTGTCATTAATTTTCCCTATATCGATAGTCCCGAATTTTTTTTGCATGAGCAGGGAGGCAAAATTTTCCTTGGACTTAGGAAGACTGAGCTGTTCTGCAAAGTCATTAATCGTTCCTGCAGGCATTATTGCCAGCTTAGGCTTATAGTCGGATTTCATGATGCCATTTACAACTTCGTTTACTGTTCCATCCCCTCCACAGGTTATAATCATTTCATACCCTAAATTGCATGCCCTTTTGGCAGCTTCTTCCCCATCTCCTCTTTTTTTGGTCGCATAAAATGAAAACTCTGCATCATCAATGCTCATCATCGTTTCAGCAACACCAAACACCTTGTGTGCAGCAAGTTCCTTTCCGGAAGATGGATTGTAGATTACATAATACCTGTTCATACCTACCACCTTTATATCAGGCTGCCGGCAAAGCTATATGTCAGCAGCATACTTTAAATTCTATATGATAATTATAGCACTTATGTAAAAAAATTCAACTCTCACAATATAGGAGCCAATAGCCTGCAGACTGATTCCTTGAACCTTATTAAAACCCCCCTCTCCAAATACAACTCCCTTGTAATTTCCATAGAATAGTTTAAATCATCCATAAAGATATCCTGGAGCATCCTGGAAGTTCTTGTATCATATATTATAGCATTACATTCAAAATTCAACTTGAAGCTTCTTACGTCAAAATTCGCGGTTCCCACGGACGCTATTATCCCGTCAACCACCAAAGTTTTGGCATGTAAAAATCCAAATTCATATGTGTAAATTTTAACTCCATACTTCAAAAGCCCTCCGCAGTACCAGTAGGTAGCCCAGTATACAAAGGGGTGGTCGGGTTTGCAGGGTATCATGATTCTGACATCAACTCCTGAAGCGGCAGCAATTTTTAGAGCTTCATAAACGGATGCATCGGGAACAAAATATGGAGTTTGAATAAAGATACTTTTTTTGGCTGAATTTATCATTTTTACATAGTTATCCTTTATTGCTTCGTCTGATTTGTCGGGCCCGCTGCTAATAATTTGAAGTCCCACCCTGCCCTGTATGCCGTTGTCGGGAAAATACTCGGGCAAAAAAAGCATCTCCTCCTTGGAGGCATGCCCCCAATCCAGGAAAAACCTGGTCTGGAGGTCTATTACCGCATCACCTCTTATTTTTAAATGAGTATCCCTCCAATAACCCATCCCCTTATTTAAGCCTATATACTCATTCCCTATGTTAAAGCCTCCCAAAAAACCTGTAATCCCGTCTATAACTGCTATTTTTCTGTGGTTCCTGTAATTAATTTTAAAATTAAAAAAAGGAAGGGTGGAGCCAAAAAATACGGCAACTTTTACACCGGAACTTTTCAGGTTTTCAATTTGTTTCCTGCTCAATTTTCTCCCCCCTACCGAATCATACAAGAGTCTTACTTCGACACCTTCCTTGGCTTTTTTTGAAAGAAGGTTCAAAAGCCTTTCTCCCATGGCATCATTTCTTATTATGTAGTATTCCATATGTATGTGATGCTTTGCCCCTTCCAGGGCTTTAAAGAGCTCTTCGAATTTTTTTTGGCCGTCGGTATAGATTTCCACTTCATTGTTTTGGGTATATGAGAAGCCATGATAGAATAAATTCATTTTTATTAAATCCTTGCAGCCTTCCACATTTTTATCGTTAAAAATCAACCTGCCCGTCTCGAATAATTCTCTTTGTACCCTAATATAATCACCAAAAGATTTCCTTGCATGAATCTTCATGATAAAAAGCTGCTTACGGCTGAAGTTTTGAGCCAAAAGCAGGTAAAGCAAAAATCCGGCTCCCGGGAATACCAAGAGGACCAGCACCCATGCCAAGGTTGCCGTAGGGTCTTTTCTTTCCAGGAATATTACTATCATTGCCATACAAATATTAATCGCATAAATTATGGTAATGGAATTGAACAGTTTCATTTGATCTCCCCTCTTAGTAAGACATATCTTAAAGATTATTCACGATATTGAAAAGACGGATAGATTATGATAGTATTCATATTATCAACACAAAAGGCGGAAATTATGAAAAAACCATCCAAATACCTGATTATTGCAGGAACCTTTTTTACTTCCCTTTCATCCATAATTATAAGATTTTCCCAGGCGCCGGCATTGGCCATAGCAGCATACAGGATGCTATTTACTTGCCTGATGCTCTCCTTGCCGGTCTATATCAAAAACAAAAATGAATTCAAGGAAATAAACAAAAAAGATTTTGCCATGTGTGTCATAAGCGGTGTTTTTTTGGCCCTGCACTTTGCTTCCTGGATTCAGTCAATACAAATGACCACAATTGCAAATTCAACCATCCTTGTGTCATCCAGCCCTGTTTTCGTCGCATTAATGAATTATTTTCTCTTAAAAGAAAAAATAACCGGCAAAATGGCTGCCGGTATTGCAATGTCTTTAATTGGAACGGTCATAATCGGAACGGGTTCATCCCGGGGAAGCGAAACCGGTATGATGGTTGGAAATGTCCTTGCCTTTTTGGGGGCTGTATCTGTTGCCGGGTATTTTGTAATAGGCGGCTTTGTCAGAAGGACTGTGAGTGCAGGGGTGTATGTTTATATAGTTTATTCGGTATCGGCACTTGTATTGGTTGCAATGTGCCTTTTTGCCGGAATACCTCTTTTTCCCTACCCTCCCAGAGAATTCATACTCTTTTTCCTCTTAAGCTTTTTCAGCTCAATTTTAGGGCATACCACCTTCAATTATTTGATGAAGTACTATTCATCAACCCTGATTTCGGTAGCAACATTAATTGAGCCGATTTTTGCAAGCCTTATGGCTCTTGTGGCATTTAGGGAGATTCCTTCCCTATATACGATAATCGGCGGTATTATAATAATTTCGGGCATATATTTCTGCCTGATAAAAAAGGATGCCGCCAGAGAGGAGCAGCATCCATAAATTACATAGTCATACTGAGCGAAGCGAAGGATCTCATGAGATTCCTCGGGCTAAAGCCCTCAGGATGACAAAGATATTATTTTTTGCATTCTATTGAAGCTTTTATCAAGTTTTTAAATAAGGGGTGGCTCCTGGTCGGTCTTGATTTAAATTCCGGATGGAACTGGCAGCCCACAAACCAGGGGTGGTCCTTTAATTCAATGATTTCAACTAGTTTGTTATCCGGTGAAACCCCTGAAATGATGAGTCCCTTTTCTTGACATTCCTCCCTGAACCTGTTATTGAATTCATACCTGTGGCGATGTCTTTCATTAATCATATCAAGGCCCCCGTAGGCTTCCTTTGTCTTTGTGCCGTCCATGAGCCTGCAGGGGTAACTGCCCAGTCTCATGGTTCCGCCCTTACTGTCAATTTCCTTTTGCTCATCCATAATGTCAATAATGGCATGTTTTGACCCGGGATTAAATTCAGAGCTGTTTGCATCGGCATATCCCAGTACAGACCTGGCAAATTCAATAACTGCTATCTGCATACCCAGGCAAATTCCCAGGTAGGGCTTTTTATTCTCCCTGGCATATTTTGCCGCAAGAATCTTTCCTTCAATTCCCCTGTCTCCGAAGCCTCCGGGCACTAATATTCCGTCACAATCTTTAAGGAGTTCTTCATAGTTTTCATCATTCACATCTTCAGATTGTATCCATGCTATATCAACTTCAGCAGAATTGTCTATCCCGGCATGCTTAAGGGCTTCCGCAACTGACAAATAGGCATCCTTAAGCTCAACATACTTGCCCACAAGGCCTATCTTTACCTTATGCTTTGGATTTTTAGCCCGTTTGGTCATATCAATCCAATCTTTTAAATCAGGTTCCGAACATTTTAGATTGAAGCGTTCGCAGACTATCTTTGCAAGACCTTCCTTTTCCAGCAGTAAGGGAATATCGTATATGGAATCGGCATCTTCATTTTGAATGACATTTTGTTTTTCAACGTTGCAGAATAAGGCAATCTTGGCCTTCAGCTCCGCGGGAATTTCCTTTTCGCTCCTGCATACCAGGATGTCAGGCTGAATTCCTATGCTTAAAAGCTCCTTAACGCTGTGCTGGGTAGGTTTTGTCTTCAGCTCTCCTGCTTTTGTAAGGTAGGGAAGCAAGGTAACATGTATGTACAATACATTTTCTCTTCCAACCTCGTAACGTATTTGACGGATGGCTTCCAAAAATGGGAGGCTCTCAATGTCACCAACCGTTCCGCCTATTTCGGTAATGACAACATCCACATCTTCAACTTCGGAAATTCTCTTTAACATGCATTTGATTTCGTTGGTCACATGAGGTATGACCTGTACGGTACCGCCAAGGTAATCTCCTTTTCTCTCCTTATTTATAACAGCCCAGTATATTTTACCTGAAGTGATGCTGGAGTATTGGGTTAAATCTATATCAACAATTCGTTCATAATGTCCCAGGTCTAAATCCGTTTCCGCTCCATCTTCGGTCACAAATACTTCTCCATGCTGATAAGGGCTCATGGTTCCCGGATCCACATTTAAATAAGGGTCGAATTTCTGCATTGTAACTTTAAGTCCTCTGCTTTTCAGGAGCCTTCCCAAAGAGGCTGCAGTAATCCCTTTTCCTAATGAAGAAACAACTCCTCCCGTTACAAAAATATATTTCGGCATTTTCTCCTCCTGATATGATGACTATAATTCCAAAATTAGGGGCCTTCCCCAAAAACGAACCTATAAAATATAAAAAAGAGACAAAAAGGGGTTTTTTTTTTAGTCTCTCCAATATATTTACCGACAAACATATTTATTTTTGATATTGGTTCTGAAGACAATATCTTCTATCACATTACTAAACAATTTTATATTAAATATATTAAAAGGTCAATCTATTTTTATGATTTTTTAAAATTTTATTTGGAAGTTGTACTATTGAAATTTAAAGAGCATATATATTTATAAAGAATAATGCCTAAGACTCAAGAAACTTAAAGGAGGATTTATCTTGGTTAAAATAATTAATGATACATTTAATATCAATGAAATTATTAATTCAAATTCTACGGAAGTATTGCTGGAAAGCGAGTTCACGATTGCCGATAACATGTCTGATATGGAAAAACTGGTAACCGTCGAAGGAAAGGCAAAGCTTAACAATGTTACGGCAGCTAAAGATAAGGTAATTGTTGACGGTAAGCTCATATATAATGTTATTTACAGTTCCGGCAATGAAAACTCCACCATAAATTCCATAAGGGGAGAAATACCCTTCAGAGAAGAAATCGGGCTGGAAGGCGTAAGCGAAGATATGGAAGCTTTCACAAATGTCTTTATAGATTATATCGATGGGGACCAGCTGACAGAAAGGAATTATTCAGTTAAAGCAGTGTTGATACTGGATACGGATATCTACAGGAAAAAACCCGTTACATATGTTTCTGATTTAGAGTCTGACGGAAGCATTCAAGCCAAAGCTAAAAATATAACTTATTCGGATACCTTGGCAGTCTTATCGGAAGAGATAAGCATTAATGATGCCGTGGAGCTCAGCAAGGGTTCCGGTGAAATCGACAAAATCATTAAGACGGATGCCGATGTTTACATGACCAACATGGATGTATTAAATGACAAAATGCTGGTTGAGGGAATATGCAAGGTTGGATTTTTATTTACGGAAAATAATGACCTCCATACCATCGGTTATGTATCGGAAGAATTCCCCTTCACCCATTACTTAGAGCTTGAGGATTTGAATGAAAGCATACAGAAAGACATCAGTATTTCTGTAAAAGATATGACATTTTCAGTCGGAGAAAATTTTGATGATGAGAAAAAGCTTATAGAATTTACCTTGCCCTTTACCTTAAATGCAACCTTTTATAAAAATATCGATAAAAACATAATCACCGACTGCTATTCGACAGCATACGAATTGGACCTCCTGGCGGAAAAAGTAAACTTGCCATCAATCAAAAAAATAGAAAATAAGGTTGTCCCCTATGAAAACAGCTTCGAAGTGCCCGCAGGGTCAATCAAGGATGTTTATTCGGCAGAAATAAGCCCCAAGCTTTCAGAAAAAAGAATTGAAGACAACAAATACATACTGGATGGATACCTGGATGTAAACGTCCTTTACTTGAACGGCGACATGAATAAAATAGACAAAGCCTTTGCATCCCTGCCCTTTACAGCCTCTTTCCCCTTGGAAGAAGAGGATGTCTCATACAATATTTATCCCGATTTAAGTGTTCATAAATGCAATGCTTACAGGAAGGGAAATAACTTGATAAACTTATCATGTGATATCAATGTAGGCTTAAAATTCAGAGGTGATGATGAAATTACCGTGATAAGCGATGTAGCGGAAAGAGAACCTGTGGACAGGAGCAAAATGCCAAGTTTGATATTCAGGGTGGTTCAATCCGGAGAAAGCTTGTGGGATATAGGCAAGAATTATAACCTGTCAATAAATTACCTGAAAGAGTTGAATAACATACCTGATGATAAGGCTTTGGAGCCCGGTACAAAAATAATAATTGCAAGAATGATTTAGATATATAAGATCCTTCGCTGAATCTCAGGAACAGGATTTGTCATCCTGAGCGCAGCGAAGGATCTCAATAGATTCTTCGGCTAAAGCCCTCAGAATGACAAAAATGTTGTTCATTACAAAGAGGCAGCCCCAAGATTATTTACTTTTGAATGTTTCCAAATTTCGTGTACTGGCCAATCCATGCCAACTCAACGGTTCCTACGGGACCGTTTCTTTGCTTGGTTATGATTACATCCGTTATGCCTTTTTTCTCGGATTCTTCCTTGTTGTAATACTCGTCCCTGTAAAGCATCATAACCACGTCGGCATCCTGCTCTATGGACCCGGATTCTCTCAAGTCTGCCATAACAGGCCTGTGGTCAGTTCTGTGTTCCGGTGCACGAGTAAGCTGGGATAAGGCCACAACCGGGCAATTCAGCTCTCTTGCAAGGGATTTTAAACCTCGGGATATGTTGGAAATTTCCTGCTGCCTGTTTTCCGTACCTCTTCCGTCAGTCATGAGCTGCAAATAATCCACCACAATTAAATCCAAACCTTTTTCAATCTTAAGCCTCCTGCATTTGGACATCATTTCATACAAGGTTACGGACGGGGTGTCATCAATATATATTTTACAGTTTGAAATCATGCTCATGGTATTAATAATCCTTGTCCAATCATCATCGTCCAAAGAGCCTGTCCTGAGTTTTGTGCTGTCTACCATTGATTCCTGGCTGATAATTCTTTGAACATACTGCTCCTTTGACATTTCAAGGCTGAACAGGGCAACTGATGCCCCGTTTTTCACAACATTCATGGCAATATTGAGAGCCAGGGCGGTTTTTCCCATGGATGGCCTGGCCGCAATCAATATCAAATCAGATTTCTGAAGTCCCGAAGTCATCTTGTCCAAGTCGGTGTAGCCGGTCGAAAGACCTGTTATGCCTCCGCCGGTCTTGGCCCTTTCTTCAAGCTGATTAAAAACGGTCATAAGGACTTCTTTAATCTCGGAAAAAGTATTGATGCTCCTGTTTTGGGAAACGGAAAAAATTCTTTGCTCGGCCAGCTCTATGATTTTTTGGACATCATCATCTTCCTTGTAGGACTTCTCGATAATCTCCTGGGAAACACTTATAAGCTTTCGCAAAGTAGCTTTTTCTTTTATGATGTTGCAATATGCTTCCACACTTTTGGATGTAATTATGTTTTCGGTCAGGGTGGCTAAATATTCAAATCCGCCGATATAGTCTATCTTGCCTCTTTTTTTCAGTTCTTCGAAAACAGTTACCGCATCTACGGGTATGTTTTGCATATGAATTTGTTTGATGCTGTCATATATTTCCTTATTGGCCTCAAAATAAAAATCGTCATAATTTAATATATTGACCACTTTTTCGACAGCTGAGTGGTCAATCATACAAGAAGCCAAGACAGTTTGTTCAGCTTCTGCGTTATGAGGCGGGATTCTTCCTAGGTTAGTTAGATCAGACATATCTACCCTCTTATTTTTCCGTAACTATTACTTTTAATTCGGCATTTACCTGGGGATGAAGTTTTATTCTAACCTTGTATTCGCCCACGGATTTTATGGGTTCTTCCAAGTCAAATTTCTTTTTATCTATTGCAATCTTGTGTTCTTTCTCCAAAACATCCGCTATTTCCTTGGTCGTGATGGAACCGAAAAGTTTTCCGTGCTCGCCCGTCTTGGCCTTAATGACAATGGTTTTCTTCATCAGTTCTTCCTCAAGGGACCTGGCCTCCTGCAGGAGTTCTTTTTCTTTTTCTTCTTTTCTTCGTTTTTCTGCTTCAAGGTTTCTTATATTTGCTTCTGTTGCTTCTATGGCTAATTTTTTCGGTATCAGATAATTGCGGGCATATCCGTCTTTTGCATTGATGATTTGGCCCTTCTTACCGATGTTTTTAATATCTTCCAAGAGTATTACCTTCATTGCTTGCTCTCCTTTCTATATTGGGCTATTGCTTCATATAGTTTAGCTTTTGCGACCTCCATGTCATCGGTATGTATCTGGGCTCCGGCCATGTTCAAATGGCCTCCTCCGCCCAGGTATTCCAAAATCACCTGGACGTTAACCTCTCCTAAGGACCGGCCGCTTATATTTATATAATCTTTGTTTCTTACAAGGACAAAACTTGCTCTTACACCCTTGATGGTAAGCAGTTCATCAGCGCATTGGGCCGCTACGACGTTTGAATCATCCGAGTACTCATCGATGTATGATACAGCCACATCATCAAAAATGATTTCGCTTTTTTCTATAATCTCAGTCTTTTTCTTCATAAAGTCGATGCTTTCATTGAAGAGTTCCTTGACTTCCACATTGTCGGCACCCTTTCCTTTTAAAAAGGCTGCCGCTTCAAAGGTTCTTATGCCTGTTTTGAAGGTAAATGAATTTGTATCCACCACTATACCTGCCATGAGAGCATCCGCATCAAACTTTGTGAGTTTAACATGATCTTCCATGTACTGGATCAGTTCCGCCACAAGCTCACAGGTGGAGGAAGCATAGGGTTCAATATAATCTAATAAGGTATTTTCAATATATTCTTCGCTTCTCCTGTGGTGGTCTATCAAAACGACCTTGTCTATTTTGTCAAGAAGCTCAGGAGCTTCCGTATAGCTTTTCCTGTGGGTGTCCAAAACAACAAGGAGGGAGTTTTGGTCGGCCAACTCCATTGCCTTTTCAGTGGTGATAATGGATTCAATGTAGTGGCCTTCTTCTTTTTTCATTCTTTCATACATATTCTTTAAAGCATGGTTAACCTTGTTCAATACTATGTAAGGTTTCTTGCCCCTGCTTCTTGCAATGCTGTAAAGACCTATGGCAGCGCCCAGGCTGTCCATATCTCCCACCCTGTGGCCCATGATTATCACGTTTGAGCTCTGGTCGATAATCTGTCTCAAGGCATAGGATATAATTCTTGCCCTGACCTTTGTCCTTTTTTCCACTGCCTTGCTTTTGCCGCCGTAAAATTTAACCGAATTGGTCCTTTTAACCACAACCTGGTCTCCCCCTCGCCCCAAGGCTAAATCGAGGGCTCCCTTGGAATATTCCAAGAGCTGGGTTAAATTCCTGGCCATGGCGCCCGTCCCTATGCTCAGGGTAAAATTAAAATCATTGGTGCCTTTTATTGATTTAACATCATCCAGCATGCAGAATTTTTTCTCTTCCAATTTTTCAAGAAACTTGTTTTCTATCATCATGAGAAACTTATGGTTGTCATATTTAAGAACGAATCCGTTCATTTCCGTAGCATATTTGTTGAGGATTTTTTCTATTTGGGCAACCATGGAGGATTTTTCACCAAGTTCCAGTTTCTCGGATATTTCGTCATAATTATCTATTTGAATAAGCATGGTAATGGGTCTTTCATCATTATACTTATTCCTCAAGGTGACAAAGGCCGTATTTTCATTCCAATAGCAAACATAGGAGTGGCCTTCGCCGAAACGCCCCTCTTCAAGCTCATAATACAGGACATTGAAGGTTCTGCCTGTTCCGGGTATTTCAATATTGCTTAAGGTGCCTTCCTTATTTCCGTCCATTGAATTCAAAGGGAATCCTTCGATAAATTCCTCTATGTTTTCAAGCTCATCCGAATAACCTTGGAGGAGCTCTTTAAACTTATTGTTGAACCAGAACATTTTCCCGTTTAAGCTGATTATGCATATGGGAAGGGGAGAATAGTAAAAAGAGTTTACCGATAGATTTTCTAAATTCTTGGTATAGTTTATGATATAGTTTTTTAATTCCTTTTTTCGCAATATTTGTTTCCTTAAGGTATAGGCTGTTATTAAAACCAAAACCACTCCGGTTGCGGCAGCATAGATAAACAAACCTTCAATTAAAAAAACTAATATCAACAATAATATAACTATGAAGTAAATAAAGCTGTCATCCTTTAAAAAAACCGGATTTTTATTATCCATATTGCCTCCTTTAACTATTAGGCTCTGTTTAATTTTCTTAGGTTTAGGGTTAAATCGACTAATCCGACAAGTGCATAGAATATGCTGAAATTTATAGTCATAAATATAATCATTATCAATATTATCGTTTTAACAGCCTTGCTCATTCCGCTTTTATCAATAAAAAACTTTAATACGGCAAATCCCTGCAGGAGCATAGCCATAAAGACTATAATAAACAAGTTCAGCTGTATTATTTCTACATTTATGTTTAACAAACCCAACAAAAATGACAAGAGGAGCAAGCCTGCCATGGCAATAATGAAGCTTTTTGGAAAGGAAAAATATCCTATTCCTTCGTGTTCCTTTATATCGATCGAAAACCGCCTTGCAAATTTGCTTGCAACATAATAATTGATGTATGATGTAATGACGGATGCCCCTATTAAAACGGCCGGGAATACATTGGTTACAAGGGTGCCCATCATGGGAGCCATTTGCTCAAAATTTTTCACGTATTCCTCAAATTGGCCGCTTCTCATTTGTTGGGGAATATTTTCAAACAAGGCCCTGGTCATTTCAAAGCTTTCCTTATAGGTTTCAGCAAGTCTTTCTATAAAATTGACTCCCATTATAAAATTTAAAAAGAGTATGAAAAGGACAAAGGAAACCATGTAAGCTGCTGACCCGAACAAGATTGTTTTGTTTGCATCCTCGTTGCTGCATACTCCGTATGTAAGGGCCAGGGCAAAAGGTGTATATAATATTAGAAAAATAAGTCCCGTTTGTATACCTAAGAGCATGGAAATTATTAAATCCGATGCCAGCAGGGCTAAAGCCGAATATTTAATTCCCCTCCTTTTACCTAAAATTATTGAGGGAGTGGGATAAAAAAACATTGTTATGGTGATAAAAGATGATAAATAAGCAATTATAACCAAAATACCGGTTATCATTGCCGCTTCCGTGATATTTGATGTTTTTGTGTTTCTGTTCATCATAACCTCGCATACCTGATTATAGTATTTTACCCTATAATCGCCTTAAAGTCAAAATAATATGAAAGTCTTATTATCATTTTCCTTGTTATATTATAATACAAGAGGTCCTTTTATTCTATAAAAATTTGAAATTAAAAGTTTTTATAATCATTTTCGGTAATTACCCTCCCATACCGGTGGATGCTCCTCCTTAAGGCATGACCATAAGGCTGAAGTAATGCTTGATGTAATCTGTAATAAGTGCTAACATAATGTTATCTATTCATACTAAAATAATTGAGGTGCATTATGAAAAGAAAAGTTAGCCTTGTACTTGCTGTTTTAATGTTGCTTTTTTCATTTACCCCGGCATGGGCTGCCGAACTGGACAGGGAAAAGTTCAGTGAAGATGTTGAATTTCTGAAAAAAGTAATATATTTTGTCCTTGGCAGGTACCAATACGAAGTCAGCCACGAAGATATAATGAACGGCCTTTATGACGGGTTTTTCGGTGTTTTGGATGACTACAGCACTTATTACACATCCCAGGAATATGAAGCCTTGCTTGAAGATACGGCTGGAGAATTCTCAGGTATAGGGGTTCAAATATTAGATATAAACGGACAAGTTGTGGTAGTGACTCCCCTGGCCGGGTCACCTGCTCTTGAAGCAGGAATTAAAGCCGGTGATATTATAAAAAGCGTTGATGATAAAGACGTAACCGGCTTAACCGCCAGCCAGGTATCCCTTCTTATCAGGGGAGAACAAGGGACTCCCGTTAAAATAGGTATTTTACGGGGAAAGGAAAACCTGGCCTTCGATTTGATAAGGAGGACTATAGTTATAAGCAGTGTTGAAGGAAAAATACTGGAAGACAACATAGGGTATTTGAAAGTTACCAGCTTTTCCGACAATACGGCAGACCTTGTGAAAAAAGAACTGGACATATTTGATGAAAATAATGTAAAAAAAATAGTAATAGATATGCGTAACAACGGTGGAGGAACTTTGAACTCTGCAGTTGAATTGTTAAATTTCTTTGTAACGGAAGGCCCCGTGGTATATGTTAAATATGCAGACGGGAAAGAAGATATTTACAGAAGCAGGCTTAAAGAACAAAAGTATGAAATTGCCGTATTGATTAACGAAGGAAGCGCCAGCGCAACGGAAATATTTGCAGGCGCAGTCAAGTATAAGAAAGAAGGTATTATTGTAGGCACAAATTCTTACGGGAAAGGGGTCGTTCAGTCCCTGTATCGTTTAACAGACGGCAGCGGGGTTAAATTTACCACGGCTGAATATTTTTCCGTAGGCAGAACACCTGTACATAAAATAGGAATAAGCCCTGATATTTTAGTGGAAAATAAAAAACCGGATTTATCAGAATATCCTCAGTTCAGTAAGAAACAAAAACCCCAGTTGGGCAATGTCAGCCTTGATGTTTTAGCGGCTGAAATGATACTCAAGGAATTAGGTTATGAAATAGAGGAGCCGGACGGGGTTTATGACCCTGTATCCTTTAAACAAATTATGAAATTCCAGGAGGATAGTTTGTTGTTCCCATACGGGACAATTGACTTTGCCACCCAGGATGCCCTCTATAAAGCTTTGGTAAAGCATATGGAGGCCGACACTGAAGACTTGCAGCTGAAAGCTGCCATAGAAGCATTGAAATAAATCTTGCTAAATAAAATTGCCACTCTGAGCGAAGAGAAGAGTATCAAAGGTTTCCATCCCGAAATTCTTCACTCCGTTCAGAATTATCACGTGTTAACCACACCACGATAAACGAATACAATAAGTCATCCTGAGCGAAGCGAAGGATCTCAAGAGATCCTTCGGGCTAAAGCCCTCAGGATGACACTATGGGATATTCATAGCAGTGACAAAATTTTTTGTTAAATTTAGAAACTACTTAACGATGCCTGGTCAAGGCCTTGAGGCATATTTATCCTGCAGGCGTTTAATATGCCCCGGCAGATGGTTTCCGCCATATCATAAATAAGAGAAAGCCTTGTATCTTGAACCAAATCCTGAAATCCCCTGTCACCGGAATTTACAATTCCTATTATGGATATATCCCCGATTTCCGGAAGAAATTTCCCTATACCCTTTCCCGGTGAAATCGATCCTTTCCTTACCTCTATTATTCCTTGATTCTTCTTGTTGCTTAAGGAAGCATCCACTGCTATTATGCAGTCATAATCCTTGCTTCTCAAGTTTTTTATATATTCATCTATGTTCATGGCATGAACAGGTTTTTCCAAAGTTCCGTAAATATCAGCCTTGATGTTTTCTTTCTTTAGTAATGTTCCGGTTAAGGGTCCCAAGCTGTCAATTATGCATTTATCCGTTCCTATACATACTATTGCGGCATTATTCATGTACTCGGCCAAAAAATGCCCAATTTTAATGGGCGCAATACTGTTCTTGTAATGCACTTCTATCGGATCCAAGGCAAACACCCCCTATGTGTTAGTATATACACACAGGGGGCCTTTTATGCTTTATTCTTCCCAATAATAATCATATCTTATATTGTTATCATCAAGTCTTAAATCTTCATTGGTGCAATATCCCAAGTCTATGGCTGTTTTTCTCAGCACCAGATACAGCTGGGCTTCTGTTGCGTTGTAATATGGGTTTACAAATAAAAATCCAATTCCAAAGGCCAAAATTCCAAGTAAGTACCATCCCAAAAATGACAGCTCCATGACAAATAAGTTAAATTTATTGCCGTCCATCATCTTCCTGCTTAAGGTAATGGCTTTATCAGCGCCTAAATCAGGATTGTCCGCCAAAATATAAGGAACCATCCGATAGGCATAAGATTTGATTATTCCGGGTATTATCAACAATAAAGCCCATAGGAAGGTATATATATCCCTTAAGACCATGGTCGAAATTATTCCACTGAAATTTCCCGAAGCAAAAGCAAAACTGTAGCAGCCCTTCTCGTCCTTGTCTTGAGCCGACTGAATAAAGTATTTTCTTGAGCCTATTTCCAGTGAATAACCGATTAGTATTCTAAAGGCAATTACAAGAATTATCGCAGCGATAATAATTGTAATATATTCGGAAAAATCTAACCATTCACTCCAATCGCCCATTCTTTCCCCGGCACTCCGGCCGCCGGATGACCCTCCGCCCCGGCTGTCTGCACCTGATAACAGTAAAACTAAACTGATTAAAAATGATTTCCAGTATTTCTTCTTTAAAACTTCCTTTGCTTTAGTCTTAAGCTCGACCCTGTCCCACATGGTCCCTCCTTTATTTAAGATTAATATAATTATATTTGATGCAGATTCTTCTATGCTTTAAGAATTATGATTTCTGCCATACCTTGATATCAGATATAGAATGAAAGGGTGCAGTAAACCAAGAGCAGTGCCATAATTACATTAACAGCCTTATGGTTTTTTATCAGGAATTTTTGGAATACAGCCCCGAACACAGCCCAACTGCAAGTGGACATTAAACTAAGGGATGCCATAAACAATGAAAACATGCTTAAGGCAAAAATGGATTTATAATATGGAGAAATAAAGGTCAACACTGTGGTAATGCAATATATGATAACTTTTACATTAACGAACTGGAGCAACAATCCTGCGGTAAAGGTATTGGTAGCCTTTCTTTCATCCCGGGCATGGGGGTCGCTTTTGTATGTTTTCCAGGCCAGCCATAGTATATAAGAAGCCCCGATAAGGGTCATGACAGGTTTAATTGCCGGAATTAAGCTGTAGAGGGTGAAGCTTAAAAAACTGCTCAATACCATAATGATTAAAAATCCTATAAAAACTCCCAGATTGAATTTTAAACTCTTCTTAAACCCGTACCTGCTTGCATTGGACATAGCCATAATATTATTTGGTCCCGGTGTAAAGGTAGTTATCAAAACATAAGATAAAAAGGCTGTTATGTTAGGCATGGCTCACCTCATGGGTTTGTATGAAATAATAATACAGCTTGTACCTGATTTAGTCAATTAATATTACATGTCAAGAGGACCTGCACTTTTCCAAAAATATCTTGATATTATTTATTTCATTTTTTGCGTCGGCCTTTGTTCTTCCCATCCTGTCGCAAAAACCCAGTAATGCAATTTCATTGATATCTGTTTCTTCTTTCATGGATTCGATGTCGGCAAAGGGCATGTCTTTAACTACATGAAGTATCTGCATGTGCCATCTGACAAGTCCTCTGACCTTGCTGATAAATTTTTCATCTGTGGTAAATTCCCTGAGAAATTTCGCACATAGGTCAGCCCCCACCGATTCATGATTATAAGCCGTAATTCTGCCTTTTTTATTTTTAGTTGTTTCAGCCTTTCCTATATCATGAAGAAGGGCTGCCCACATAAATGCTTTTTCATCCTTGCTTATGTTTTTTTGCCTTGCTGCTTCATCCACAACCAGCAGGGTATGATTCCAGACATTGCCTTCTGGATGATGGATGGGGGATTGGTCAGTTTCCTTAAGTTTATAAAGCATGGAAAAAGGATATGCTTTAAAAATATCTGTGTCTGAGATTATGTCAAGAAACAGGGATGGTTTTTCATCCAATAAAATGTGATTGTTTATTTCATTTAAAAGCAGTAATTTATTGTCGTCACTTATTATGTTAAAATCTATTCTCTTTTGTTTCAGCTGCATGTTTACTCCTGTCAAAAATCCTGTGTTAAGTTAAGTTTTCACCTGAAAGGAAGAAATATTCTGTCAATTTTTACATTGTGGCTGTAATAAATAATATGGATTTTTTCTTTTTATCCCATGATTTGTATGGTATAATTAATGCAATTAAGAAGTCTGTCTGGCATTTATCTCAAATTTTTAGAAAGGAGCGGACATGAATTTTAGAAATTTTCTGGTTAATCTTTTAAAGATGATAAAAAAGCCTGATAATTTTGAAAACTATGATTTCAATAATCAGGATTTTCAGGCTGAGAGCAAACCTTCCCCAAAGCTCGGGAAGTTAAAGTTTTTATTTGTTTTACCCATACTGCTCATTGCAGGCAGCATAATACTGTCTTGTCAATATACGGTGGAAGAAACAGAACAGGCAGTTGTAACGACCCTGGGCAAGGTGACCAGCGTGGAATCAGCTGGATTGCATTTTAAACTGCCCTATCCCATTCAAAATGTAATTAAGGTAGAGGTTAACAAAACACAAAAACTGCAAATAGGCTACAAGAGCGAAAAAGAATATGAAAGCTATGCAGCTGCATCCATAGCCGATGAAGCAAAAATGATAACTGGAGACTTTAACATTGTAAATATAGACTTCTTTATTGAATGGAAGATTTCAGACCCCGTAAAATACTTATATAATTCAGATGAACCTGCAAAAATACTGAAGATGATATCCCAGTCATCTGCAAGAAGCGTAATCGGCTCAAAGAATGTAGACGGGGTTTTGACGACGGAAAAATCTATAATCCAGGCAGAAATAAAGGAAAAAATAGTAACCAAGCTTGAAAGCTACGATCTGGGCATCCAGCTCCTGGATGTCAAGATTCAGGACAGTGAGCCCCCTACGGAAGAAGTAATCCAGGCCTTCAAGGAAGTGGAAACAGCAAAGCAGGAAAAAGAAACAAGGATTAACGAAGCTTTGGCTTACAGGAATAAAACCCTGCCTGAAGCTGAAAGCAAGGCGGATAAATTAGTCAGGGAGGCAGAATCCTACAGGGAATCAAAAATTAATCAAGCAAAAGGCGATGTGGCAAGATTTAACGCAATGTATGAGGAGTACGCCAAGAACAAGGATATAACCAGGACCAGGATGTATTTGGAAACCATAGAGGAAATACTTCCCGGTGTAAAAGTATATATTGATTCATCAGAAGGCGGAGTTCAAAAATTGCTGCCTTTGGAAGGCTTTAATACAGGTTCAGGAAACGGGGGTGAAAACTGATGCAGGAAACAAAAAAGAAAAGTAAACTAGGGTTTTTAGTAAAAATAGCAATATTGGTTTTAGTGGTAGTATCTATTACCAACTCAGCCTATATAGTCAGAGAAAACGAATATGCTTACGTTACCAGGTTTTCAAAGTTTGTAAAAATTCAGGATACCGCAGGACTGCATTTCAAGTTCCCCCTCTTGGATAAAATAGAGAAGCTGCCCAGATACAGGATGATGTATGACATACCTCCCTCGGAGGTGCTGACCGGTGACAAAAAAACCTTGGTGGTTGATAATTTTGCAGTATGGCAGATAGACGACCCCTACACCTTCATGAGAACTGTATCGAGGATTTCAGAAATGGAAAATCGTATTGACGCGATAGTTTACAATGCGGTTAAAAACACCCTGGGAACAATGGACCAAACCGCCATTATAAATTCGGACACCAGCTCCATAGATGATGTTAATGATATAATTACGGATTTGGTAAATGCCCAGCTGAAAAACTACGGGGTATCCACGGTAGCGGTTGAAATTAAAAGATTAGACCTTCCCAGGGACAACGAATCAGCCGTATATAACAGGATGATTTCCGAAAGAAGGCAAATGGCTGAAAGCTTCAGGGCAGAAGGTAATCTGGAAGCAAGCAAGATTGTCAATGAAACCGATAAGGAAGTGGGAATACTTCTGTCTCAGGCTTCCGCAAGAGCAGAGGAGCTTAGGGGCCAGGGCGAAAGCGAATACATGAAAATCATAGCCGAAGCTTATTCGACGGAAGACAGGAGAGATTATTACGAATTCATAAGAAGCCTTGAAGCCCTTAAAGAAGCCATGAAGGGTCAAAAAACTCTTATTCTGCCTGCTGACAGCTATATTGTAAGAGTTCTGAACGGCTATTAACAAGGACTCGATCACAGACATAAAACAGCTCATTCAAAAGGAATGAGCTTTCAGGTTACTGACAAACCTTCTTATGTCATCCTGAGCGCAAGCGAAGGATCTCATCATTAAAACATGAGATTCATCAGGGTTCGCCTTCAGAATTCTCACGTGTTATCCACACCACGATAAACGAATACTAATTGCAATTTCATAGGTTTTCGCCTACAATAGTTTTATGGCATGAGTTCGATTGTCATTGTCACATAGAGGTCGATTCAGAAT
>Ga0208825_1000120_pt1 | contig 79024 bp, 81 predicted proteins | sample AD_UKC113_MetaG_FD_184450 | JGI IMG/M metagenome (GOLD analysis project Ga0208825, IMG submission 184450) | Active sludge microbial communities of municipal wastewater-treating anaerobic digesters from Hong Kong - AD_UKC113_MetaG (SPAdes)... | ecosystem: Engineered > Bioreactor > Anaerobic >...
TGAAATTTCAGCATAACTGCAAGGCAAATACTTTAAGTATTGGTATGTCAACTTAGTGGTATGGAATGAGAAAATGTCGTTACGTTGAAATTTCAGCATAACTGCAAGGCAAATACTTTAAGTATTTTCTGTCGTATTTGTTATATTATCATGAAATTCCTATTCGTTGCGTAAATATTTCGTATATTTACATAATTGTATATAAATGTTATGATATGCTTAGTTTTGGGCTATTTATGTTTGTTAATTTATTAAAATACTTTAAGTATTGGTATGTCAACTTAGTGGTATAGATTTGGATTTCTTCGTTACGTTGAAATTTCAGCATAACTGCACTATGAATACTTTAAGTATTACCCCTTCGGCTTAGTGGTATGGAATGTGATTTCTTCGTTACGTTGAAATTTCAGCATAACTGCACTATGAATACTTTAAGTATTACCCCTTCGGCTTAGTGGTATAGATTTGGATTTCTTCGTTACGTTGAAATTTCAACATAACTGCACTATGAATACTTTAAGTATTACCCCTTCGGCTTAGTGGTATAGATTTGGATTTCTTCGTTACGTTGAAATTTCAGCATAACTGCACTATGAATACTTTAAGTATTACCCCTTCGGCTTAGTGGTATAGATTTGGATTTCTTCGTTACGTTGAAATTTCAGCATAACTGCACTATGAATACTTTAAGTATTACCCCTTCGGCTTAGTGGTATAGATTTGGATTTCTTCGTTACGTTGAAATTTCAGCATAACTGCAAGGCAAATACTTTAAGTATTACCCCTTCGGCTTAGTGGTATAGATTTGGATTTCTTCGTTACGTTGAAATTTCAGCATAACTGCAAGGCAAATACTTTAAGTATTGCTATGTCAACTTAGTGGTATAGAATTCAAAAAGTTCGTTACGTTGAAATTTCAGCATAACTGCACTATGAATACTTTAAGTATTGCTATGTCAACTCTTTAGTATGGAATGAGAAAATGTCGTTACGTTGAAATTTCAGCATAACTGCACTATGAATACTTTAAGTATTGCTATGTCAACTCTTTAGTATGGAATGAGAAAATGTCGTTACGTTGAAATTTCAGCATAACTGCACTATGAATACTTTAAGTATTGCTATGTCAACTCTTTAGTATGGAATGAGAAAATGTCGTTACGTTGAAATTTCAGCATAACTGCAAGGCAAATACTTTAAGTATTACGTAAGATGAAATATCCTTTTTTATTATAAATGAATAATAATAATACAAATTATATTTTTCTTAATTGAGTTTGTGAAGATATAAAAGTGGAATCATCAAACATAAAAATACTTTAATTTTTAAAAATAATTTTAGTGTAACTTCTTATAATATTTTGTTAGAATTAATTTTCTAACGTGTAAAATAAATAAAGTATTTTTAACATCTTACAACTCTTGGTTAACTTTGACATTTTAGAAATTACACTTTTTATTTTTGATTAATAGACCGCCACTGGTTCGGAAAAAAAGACAAAAGTTAGCAAAGAGAAAATACTTAAAATTTCAAGAGTGATTTTAATGTAATATATTAATAATTCTAGGGGAAATTGAATGTAAAAACAATGGCACAGAAAAAGTATTTTGTGCAACCTTGTATACCTTCGTATCATTTTTGTATTTTTGAAAATTGGATTTGTTAACTTTGACATTTTAGAAATTACACTTTTTATTTTTGATTAATAGACCGCTACTGGTTCGGAAAAAAAGACAAAAGTTAGCAAAGAGAAAATACTTAAAATTTCAAGAGTGATTTTAATGTAACAATGATGTGGTTCCTAGAAATAAAGAAAATCTTACGTGTAAAATAAACAAAGTATTTTTAACATCTTACAACTCTTGGTTGAATTTTACATTTTAGAAATTACACTTTTTATTTTTGATTAATAGACCGCCACTGGTTTGAAAATTTAAGGAAGATTAAGGAAAGAAAAAATACTTAAAATTTCAAGAGTAATTTTGATGTATTCCAATAGCAATTCTAGGGGAAATTGAATGTAAAAACAATGGCACAGAAAAAGTATTCTGTGCCTCTCTGTGTAGCCTTGTGTACCTTTGTTTTATTTTTGTATTTTTAAAAATTAGGTTTGTTAACTTTGACATTTTAGAAATTACACTTTTTATTTTTGATTAATAGACTGCCATTGATCCAAGATTTTGAGGAAGATTAAGTGAAGAAAAAAATACTTAAATTTTCAAGAGTGATTTTAAGGTAATAATGATGTGGTTCCTAGAAATAAAGAAAATCTAATGTGTAAAATAAACAAAGTATTTTTGACATCTTGTAACTCTTGGTTAAATTTGACATTTTAGAAATTACACTTTTTATTTTTGATTAATAGACCGCCACTGGTTCGGAAAAAAAGACAAAAGTTAGAGAAGAGAAAATACTTAAATTTTCAAGAGTGATTTTAGTATAAATAGGCTACAATTCTAGGGGAACTTGACACGTATGACAATGGCAAATAAAAAGTATTCTGTGCAACCTTGTGCAACCTTGTGCAACCTTGTATACCTTCGTATCATTTTTGTATTTTTGAAAATTGGATTTGTTAACTTTGACATTTTAGAAATTACACTTTTTATTTTTGATTAATAGACCGCTACTGGTTCGGAAATTTGAAGAAGATTAAGTGAAAGAAAAATACTTAAAATTTGTCTGTGTTTTTTAATACCTTTCTTCCTAGAATTTATAAAATATAAATACAAAATGATAACTTAAAATAAAAGTATTTTTGCCTTCTATTTCAGGCTTGGAGCTTTTTGGTAAAATTCGGAAATTTCAAATTCTTCGTTTTGGATATAAACAACTAACCGGCAAAAATTCAAGAGAGAAAAAATACTTTTATTCTCAAGAGTGATTTTAATGTATCTAGGGTGTAATTCTAATATGAGAAGCATTATAAAGTATCATTAAAATAAAAGTATTTTTGTCTTCGAGAAAAGGGGCATCATCATTTTGATATTTTGATAATTTTAGATTTTTCATTTTGATTAATTAGTACCAATTTGTAAAAGTGAAGTTGCTCGTAGCCGACCCTGGAATACTTTTATTTCGAAACGTAGTTTTAGTGTAATTTGAATAGAATTCTAGGGGAACTTGACGTAAAAGGCAAGTGCATAGAAAAAAGTATTATTCACCTTCGTGATGCCACTATTGTATTTCTAAAATCAAGTTGGATGATTTTTGTAAATTTGATATTTTTATTTTTTCTTTCTATTACTAGTCCGGTTTGATTTTGGAAAGTTAAACTAAAATTAGGAAAGAATAACGAAGGTCAAAATACTTAAAATTTATCTGTACTTTTTAATATCTTTCTTCCTAGACTTTGTGAAATATAGATACAAAATTATCACTTAAAATAAAAGTATTTTTACCTTCGATGAAGAGACATTCCAATTTTGAGAATTTGAGAATTTTAGATTTTTCATTTTGATTGATTAGTGTTAATTTGTAAAAGTTAAGTTGCTCGTAGGCGACTTTAAAATACTTTTATTTCGAAGCGTACTTTTAGTGTAATTTGAATAGAATTCTAGGGGAACTTGACATATATTCATACAAAGGTACATGCGCAGAAAAAAGTATTATTTACCTTCGTGATGTCAATGTTGTATTTCTGAAAATTGGGTTTGATGATTATGATCACTTTGGCAAATTTGATATTTTTATTTTTTCTTTTTATTACTAGACCGGTTTGAAATTTGAAAATTGAAAAGATTTGGAAGAAGGTCGAAGAAGGTCGAAGAGGTCGAAAATACTTTTTTCTAACTGTTGAAATTTATCTATTTTATTGTAAAATTTCGTAGTGGATAAGTAAAAAATGGATACTTCTTTTCTCGGAGAAAAATGTGATTTTCCAAAATGTGAATTTTCAGATTTTACGTTTTGAATATAAACAACTATCCGGCTTCGAAATCAGGGAAGAAAAAATACTTTTATTCCCAAGAGTGATTTTGATATATTTGAGGTGTAATTCTAAGATGAAAAGTGTCATAAAGCATAGTTAAAATAAAAGTATTTTTACCTTCGGGAAAGAGACATTCCAATTTTGAGAATTTGAGAATTTTAGATTTTACGTTTTGAATATAAACAACTATCCGGCTTCGAAACAACAAATTAAGTTTTGAAAGTCGGCATTATTTATTTATGATTAATTCCAGTACGTTTAATATCAGATAAAAAAGTTAATTATTCTCAAGGTTATGAGATGTATTAACTTCCTATTACTGGCTAAACCAAGTAATATATTGTTACACTGCCTAGTTTATTGTTACTGAGTACGTAACAATAAATATCCTTACGATACGGCTAATTTAACTTGAGAAAAATTCAAATTTATTTAATACAACATTGATACAATAAAGATACAATAAGGATACAATAAAGTATTTAATATTACCTAGTAAGTACGTTTAATATCAGATAAAAAAGTTAATTATTCTCAAGGTTATGAGATGTATTAACTTTCCTATTACTGGCTAAACCAAGTAATATATTGTTAGAGTGCCCTTGTTTATTGTTACTGAGTACGTAACAATAAGTATCCTTAACGATACGGGCTAATATAACTCGAGAAAAATTCAAATTTATTTAATACAACATTGATACAATAAAGATACAATAAGGATACAATAAAGTATTTAATATTACCTAGTAAGTACGTTTAATATCAGATAAAAAAGTTAATTATTCTCAAGGTTATGAGATGTATTAACTTTCCTATTACTGGCTAAACCAAGTAATATATTGTTACACTGCCTAGTTTATTGTTACTGAGTACGTAACAATAAATATCCTTACGATACGGCTAATTTAACTTGAGAAAAATTCAAATTTATTTTTACATGCGTGTTGCCTAATGTGTTTACCAAGGTGTTTTCAATACCTTCCTGGGAGCGAAGTTTTCGTTATCGAAAATTGCTTTCTAAATTACTATTCGTACATTTAAAAGCTAAATTATGCAACATTAACCCATATCGGCGTAACAAAGAAAGTACGTAAAAGGAGTATAAAGGGAAAAAACTGAATTTATAGATAAATATAAATAAATAAATAGAAAAAGAAATTGAAAGGAAATTGAAAGGGAAAAGGAATGTTAGAGAAATTGAATATTGAAGATTTGCCAAATGAATTAATTTCCCATATAATTAGTTACACGAACACTTATAAAGATGTATTTAGTATTAATTTAGTATCGCGTAGATTCAGAGAATTGGCAAGGTATTCTCCGTTGAATATTAAAAAATATTTTCTGATAACTGAGCAGACTAAGTTTATACCTAATTGTAAAAAATATGCTGTGTATTATATCGATGACAAAATCGTTGATGAGCGTACATTTAAGAATAAGAAAGTAAATTCTTATATAGTAGAAGGATTAGAAATATTTTGTTTAGCCAAATCAATAAGACAATGTAACTATATGTTGCCGAAAATACCCAAGGAATTGAGTGATGTTAAACATTTGAAATTCAGAGAGTGCAGATTATTGGAAGATTTCAGTATGTTAGGTAAACAGAAGAGCTTGTATTTGGATTGTACTATGATTAATAATATTGATCATTTAAGAGGCGTACCATATTTGAGTTTATGTGGATGTTTATTAATATATGATTTTAGTAAGTTAGGTAAGCAAATATATCTTAACTTAGATTGTACTAATATTGAGAATGTTGATCATCTTGGTAAAGTCAAATATTTAAGTTTGTCTAATTGTTCCTTAGTAAGAAATGTGAGTAAATTAGGTGAAGTTGAAAGATTAAATTTGACAGAATGCGGACAAGTTGAAGACATAAGTAATCTAGGCGATGTTGATATGTTATTATTAGCAGGATGCAAACTTATTTCCAATTTTAGTCAATTAGGTAAACAAACTATGCTAGATATAAATTCTACTAATATTAAGGATGTTTCTAATTTAGTTGATGTAAAATATTTATTCTTAGATATGTGTGAAAACGTAACAGATTTTAGTAAATTAGGTAAGCAATTACTGCTTACAATATCAGGAACTAATATTAACGATGTCATTAATCTTAAAGAAGTAGGAATACTTGATATTTCTAAATGCACAAAAGCAATAAATAAGGTACTACTATATAACCAAAAATTATTGATTGATACTTTCCAACAAGTTAGAATAAATGGTAATACTTATACTGACGATTATGCTTACGATATATTTATTGAGAAGTTAGGAATTTATGATATATTAATAAACTATGATAAATATTATAATCGATTACTAAATTTAGAAGGTGATATTATAAAAACAAAAGCTTACATAGATGCGCAATAATTTTGGATCTCATTGGAATGAAGAATAAAAAGATATTATATTTTTTATCCACAATATATACTACTTTTAATTTTATCGAAAAAGGTACAAATGTCAACTTACTCACTTAGTGTGGCTGATGTTATTATTAACTTCCAATATTCAACCAACTATAAATTATTAGATCCAGATACAGCGTATTACTTCATACAAATTATAACTGATAATGTTAATATGAGCAATTATTCTGGCACTGGTATACCACATATATCAGATAACATTCTAGGAACAACATCTATTTACATAATGACAGTATTCGGAGATAAAACAAATGTAGTCATGATGCCAACTATTTATTTAAGTGATGTGACTCCATACAAGGGATTAACTTTGAATGCATTTAATATAACTGATACTAATAAAATCAAACTTACCAATCTAAGTAATGTTAATAAAAATAAGATAACTGCATTATTCTTATATGATGTCGATAGTGAATTGAATTTAGTCGGTAAAGTGGGCAACATGGGATCTGAAACTTATGCTATCATGCAACCTATTAGTAAAAATTTAGCAGTCAATTTAACTGGATCTTATAATTCGCTAATTGACGCATCAGTTAATACTTCTATATCTACATTAATTATAAATACTCAGTTATATAATTACCTGATTTATACAACAATGCCAAATTATGTGAATGCAGGTAATGATGGAGGTGATGGAGGCAACGGAGGTAACAACGGAGGCAACGAAGGTAACAATGGAGGTAACGGAGGTAACGAAGGTAATAATGGAACTTCTTCTACGAGCAACAAAATGAGCACTGGAAGTATCATATTAATAATATTGCTAATCATAATAGTAACTATTGTTTTGACTCTTGGTGTTGTTTGGATATATAAGAATAAAATACAACATCATGTTTAATATTTTTTTTCTCTTTTTAGAAAAAAAAAGAAAAGAAAAAAAGAAAAAAAGAGAAAAAAGAGAAAAGGTTTTATGCCATTATTGATATTACTTCTTCGAGATCGTATAAAGTATAGAACTCATCAAATTTATTAAACATTAACTCAACAAGAGGAGTGAATATACCTTCGAGAGGTTCATTACACCAAGGTGTTTTTGGATTACAAGATGTTAGTATACTTTCAATTTCTAATAAGAAATTCAATGCATCCATGAAACTGTTTTCATTGTATGTTTGAATTGAATCAACTACCAATTGAAGTCGCGAGAAGTTACGCATTCTTTTCAATTCTAGGTACTTGGTAAGAAATCCTAGAAATGCATCATATTGTTCTCGTAGTTTAATACCATAATCATCATCGTATTTTTGAATATAGTGTTTTATGAGAAATACCATAGTTTTAAGATCAGAACATTTCCTGATACTAACATCTGATGATCTTACTGAAATAGTATCAGTATATCTTGTGATAAAACTAAGTTGTCTGGCTATTGCTAAATCTAACGGCATTACTCAAAGAAATTACTATATAAAAAATCAATTTATTCTTAACACAATGCGACGAGAATATACATCGTTAAATTTAACTTCTGTGTATGTCAATTTTATATCACTCATATATAATAAACTTAACGATGATTCTATGGCATGTAACTCAGATTTCAACCATGTTTTGTATTCTTCTTTGTATTCATAAATATCATCAATTTCGATAACCGATAAATTATTCTTTTTCTTTTTAGTTACCAGTATACTTGTCTTTTTTGTTGTCATTTTGGTGCAATTGTTTATGATGATTCTCATTATTTTCATATGAAGTTCACATAATGTACCCAATTGAACTTCTAGATGATACATATTGGAAAATGATGATAATTTAGTATATTTAGTTTCTATATATTTGACATCGGGCAGTAGTTTTTTGGTATCTATGCTAATGGTGCTTACCAAACATTCGAACTTGTTGTTGATCCTATTTCTATAAGCATCTTTGAATGCTTGTTCATTATCGTCTAGATGCAAGTTATTATACCTAGTAATATCGTACATCCCCTGGATTTGTTATTTTGGCTAGGAAGATGTATATTTAAACAAATTCAAATTTAAATTGAATTTTTATAGGGTATATTCTTAGGGTTAATATTCTTAGGATACCAGCTTGCGAAAAAAATATGACTTTGAATTACTTTGTTTACTTAGTAGGATCTAAATGTGGTTCTTCTCCTGGTGGAATTGATGCTATTAAAAGAAACGTACCAACTGGGTGTATTTACAAAGCTGACGAAGAAATCAAGGCTTATGGCGAATCTTGGTGGGAAGATGTGTGGGTTCTTTGTTATCATGGGTATGAGGACGAAATAGATAACATCGTATTCGGTACAGGCTATAGTGTATTGGAGAACATTTCTAATATTAAACTCCAATTAAGTAACGAGTCTTGTATACTTAGTACTATTGATAAACCCCTCGGATTAGTGGCATTTCAATATTACAAAGTTTCAAAAGAAGATACTGAACGATTCAAGAACGATCTCAATGATGACCTATTCGAGCAGTTATTGAAACAAGGTGTGACGTTTGATGATACACTTTTCAGTTTGGAAAAAAATGAATGGTACTTGGCATCATACGTTGTCAATACTATCATCGTGAGTGGTTATCTTACTGATGGACAAATCTCGGAACTTCGAAAAAATGTAGAAAGTAACGAAGTTCACTTGCCTCAGTTAGCTGCTGATACAATGTCAATTTCTTATAGTGTAGGAGTCTCTTATGATTACGTTGCTATCCTGACTGAGAATATTTTGTGTTAATTTTTTAAAGTTCATCGGTATATATTTCATTTCCAGTTGCTCCTGGAATTAGTTTTATTTCGAACGATAATTTATGTTGCTTTGTCTTATCCGAGAACTCAATATCATAAGCAGCTACTCTGATGTATCTATTTTTCAAAATAATATATGATTGGACAATTTCAATCAGTAAAGTAGCAACTGATATTTTAAATTTTTTCTTATCGGTTCTGTCTCCACAAAATACACTTAGTTTAGCCAAGTATACCGTTGTATCTTCTTTGAGAGAGGGTAACTTTTTTGACATCGAAACCAAGGCTAACATGAAATCATTATCATTGACTGGATTATATTTTGATACTTTTAGATTTATGAATTTACATTCAACTTGATTATTGTTATGTTTTATTATCATATCTAATTTTTTGAATTTACAAGATTCAAAAGTTTTGACAAGTAACCCAATTGTTTTTTTATCAAATGGAATGCTGAGTAATAGATTTAATTCGTTACCATGAACATCTGTAACGAAATATTCTCGTAATTGTCTGGGTTTCAGATTACCCAAAGTAATCATAAACAAAGATCTTATGACTTCCATTATTCTGTAAGATAAAACAATAAAAAAAATCAATTTTAATTGCTCAAAATTGATTCGCTTCTCGTTCCTGGTAGAAGGAGAAACTAAAACATTGGCTCGTCATCTTCAGTATCTGACCAATCCACAACCATCGTAGTATCACTGTCGTAATACTCTACTGGAGGTGTATCGGGTAAAATAAAGTCTTCTGGCAAGGGGTAATATTCTTCGTCGTCTGAGTAATCTATAATTGGTGTTCCTGGTTCAAAATCTGTCATTCTGCTAGGAATACTTAATTCGAAATAAATTCAATTTATATTCCATTAATAATATATACCACTACGTAATGCTTGAATACATTGATGATTTGCTTGATGATTGGGAAAATCCTAATTATACTGGATTAAGAAAAATATATAACAATAAATATGGTAATTTGTCATATGAGAATATTATGGAGTATAAGACTAAGATAGATAAATCAATGGTTCCAGTATTGAAGATAAATAAGAATAAAATAGATTCATATTCTGATGATGCTAATGGACTTCTCAAATTCTTAATGGATTATAATTTTAAACATGACAAAAATGTTAATTTAAAAGATCCTAAATCATTTCGAATGGAAGGAAGTTCTTCCGAGCAACATCTAAGTGAACATGTTAAATACATAACTCCTAAAACTAAACATATTATGGAAGTTGGATTTAATGCAGGATTATCAGCTATAAATTTTCTTAAACATAGTAACGATGCTATAGTGATATCTTTTGATATAGCTTTACATGAATATTGTTGGTACGCGAAGATGTTCATAGATCAAAAATATCCAGGAAGACATATTTTGATATCAGGAGATTCCAAGGTTAATGTACCTTTATTTTCTTTAGCAAGTAATATAAAATTCGATATTGTTTTTATAGATGGATATCATAGCACATTTTATGCTTATAGTGATATGGTTAATGCAAAACTACTTTCGGATGAAAATACTATACTAATATTAGATAATGTTGCTCCACATTTATGTTGTGCAGCGGGTCCTTATGTTGCTATGAATGTATTGATGGAAGAAGGCCAGATTAAATTTGTTAAGCATGTAGAAATATCTGATGAATACGTTGATGGGTTTGCAGTATTGAAATACGCAAATAAACCAAGTAAACTTGATTTAAATGAGTATCGTAAAATAGAAAGAAAGTTACCATCGGCTGTTTTATATAATTATATTAGTATGATGAAAGATCCAGAAGGAGACAATACTAATCTAATAGATAAAGCAAACGAATATATTGATAAGTTCAAGAAATCAGGTGCCGAGGTTGACAATGGCTTATTACAATTGATAGACAGTCTAAAATAAAATTGATATTTATATAAAATTATATAATAATAATGAATAGTACAGTTATTAACGTTAAGAAGAAAGAATTGAATAAAAGAAATATTGCTGATTTTAAGGAATGGAATGAATTACCCAACACGTTATATATTGGTAGGAATATGAGTTTCTACGTACCTGCCACCTACAAGAGCAAGTGGCATAATCCTTATTCTGTTAAAAAATATGGCATTGATGAATGCATCAAATTATACGAAGAACATATAAGAAAATCCAACTTATATTCCGAGTTACATGAACTTGATAATAAGGAATTAGGTTGTTGGTGTAAACCAAATATGTGCCACGGAGATATACTTATCAGATTAAGACTGGAACAATTAAATTGAATTTTTTAATTGCCAATATCTAATTACCAATATCTAATTACCAATATCTAATTGCCAATATCTAATTACCAATATTTAATTATCAATATCTAATTGCCAATATTTAATTGCCAATATCTAATAACAAGTGAAGTAACATGAGTAACCCAGATTGGAAAAAGATATATGTCGATACTATATATTCTGAAAATGATACCGTTATGTTAGGGTTATCTGAAGGAATATCGAAATATACAATTCATAACAACGACGAATTTAAGTTGTCACCAAATGCAACCTACTACGAAATGACTAGTAACAAAAATATTACCAAATTTGAATATTTGTCACATGATGGATTATTTGTGATAAGTAATGAAAAAGAGTATCATGATAATGGTAATATCAAACTTGATAAATTCAAACTCGAACCAACTTTCAGAATTATCGACGAAACTTTTCAATCATTTGTTTACGAAATTAACAATGGCTTAACTCGTTTAACATTCCACATAGTAATCGAAAATCGGATAGTTACCGTTTCTATGTATTCAAATCGTAACACTATCATGATTCGCGAAGGTATAACAGATCCGTTTTGTATAGAGTATGATGAAGATGGTAATAAAACTAATGCTTATTAATTTGAATTTTTTAATAAGATTTATAATCATTGTAGATAACACGATGGATAATATTGCAAAATGGAAAAGGACAATGTCAATGATTATTAGAGTACCATCATTGCTTGAAATTAAATATAATAATACACCAGAATTGAAACACAGATCAATAAAACCAAATCTTGAAATGAAATTTGATATGGACCAATTAATATATATGAGTGTTATGGATATACCTAGTGACATGTTGGTATACGCATTTAATAACAAAGAAATAAGATATATTTATAATATCAACAATGATCGTCCATCCTTGCTTGGATATCATTCTAATGGAAAATTACATTACAAAATGTACGGATGTTTTTATAATATTAAACGTTCTTATAATATTGCTAGTTTGATGTTACATAGTGTTAATTCTTGTGATCCTGTTTTAAATGATAAAAATGTATACTTCCAAAGTCCATACTTTTCTGAACATGGTTATCTAAATAATGATTCATGTTACAATCCTGCTATTTATATTTACTATCCTTCTGGTAATATTCATTATGTAGCTTATGTAAAAAATGGTAACCAATATTTCTCGCCTTATTTAACCGATATGAATGTAGTATCGATTAGTGGATCATTACCTGCAAGAATTTGGTATAATGAGGATGGTAGTATTTTGAGAAAGGAATATTGGTATAAAGGAACTCACTTAAAAAATTTAAATTAATCTACTCGTTGTATTATTACTTTTAAATTTTTACAACTATTAGGATTCAAGCAAACATTTATTGCGAATTTGCCCTCGGGTATATCGTTTTCGATATTTTTAATGATGGATTCTGTTGCAAGTATTACTTCAGCCAATAATATGTTATCATTACGAATAACATTCGAAACAACGTAATTTTTTGGCACAGCATGTACTGCTAGTTTATACAATTCTTGTTTAATAATCGGTTCGTTATTTCTAATGAACGTTTCCATTCTGTAAGATATTAAACTAAAAAGAATTCAATTTTGTAATTTTAAAAGTGGAATAATTTGATTGTTCTTTGGTATTTGCAACCATCAACATCCCTGAGGGTGTATGTGATCTTGAATGTTCTAGGTACTGGATTTTTTAAAAATTTTATCATCTCATTATAAAGATCTAATTGTGTTTCATTTAGTTCTCGAATATGGGCATCTAGCAAGCCTTGGATATTTTCATCTTTAAGCATATTGAAAAGAGATTCATTGTAATGTTCGGAGCAAAATGGTATTCTTGGTTTGACTCTGGGATTTAAACAATAAATGCAATTATTATCATCCATTTTATTCATATAATTTTCATATATTAATTTTAATTCATTTTTTAGTGATTTCTTAAAATTCTTAAGAGAACAATCATAACACCTACCAGTTAAATCATCTTCGCATAATTCGCAGTAATAGTCTTGTATATTAGAATGATTGTTACTAGCTCGAAATGTAAATTTAAGTTCACCATTTGTTACAATATAGTTATCATCTTCGATAAAATGATTTGCTATTTGATCCGGTAATTCTAACGCGAAGTTTTCATACTCATTTTTATTGATAGGTTTAAATTTGTAAATTATTTCTTTTCTCCAATATCGGTCTAAATTCTGAAATAAACCTTGAATACTTTCATCATTCGGGTGTAACATTCTTTTTTAGTTTAATATTCTTTAGTTTATAAATATATATACTTTAATATCAAATTCAAATTTTTAATATCTTAGCAGATGGATCAGTGACATCGCCGCACCACTTGGGTAACCAATAATGAGGCAATATATTGAGCCTATCTTTTGGAGGGTAACATTCAATAAATACAGATTTATAATATTCTTGTTCGTTGCCTACTTTATCAATAATACTTAATCTCCAATTCTCTTTATCAGATGAAACTGAATCAGAAAATGCGTCCTTACTTCTGTACAACAAATGCGGAGGTAACTCTCCTTTGAAACTATCTCTCAGAAATTTCTTTTCCATTTTAGTATCGTTATCATACATAAAATATTCGGAATTTGAAGTCATAACAAAGTTAACATATTTATGATCTAGGAAAGGACATCTAACTTCTAAACCCCAGGCTGCCATAGTTCTATCAGTTCTTAGGTTATCAAAGTAATATAATTCAGACAATAATCTCGCGCATTCTTTTTTAAATTCTTCTTTGTTTGGTGCTTTTTCAAAATACTTGTAACTTCCATGTATTTCATCGGAACCCTCGCCTGATAAGAGTACTCTTATATTAGTATTGTTCTTAATATATTTGGCCAGAATGTATTGCGGAACAGATGCTCGTATAGTAGTAACATCGTATGTTTCTAGGCATCGTATAACTTCAGGTATCATTTCGATGCCTTCTTCTATATTGAATTCGATTACGTGATGCTTTTTAATTCCCAAGAATGTTGTTAATTCTTTTGCTGCTTTGATATCTGGGCTGCCTTGTGTACCAATAGTGAAGCATTCAATATTATCTACTGGCATCAATGTAGTAGCCATGTACACAATAAGACTAGAATCTAATCCTCCTGATAATAAGAAACCAAGAGGTCGATCAGATTGTAATCTTTTGTTCACTGCGGATACCAAGAATTTACGTAATATTCCGTAAGTTGGTTTGATTGTGTCTATAATATGTCTGTAATAATATTCTGTGTATGTTAAAGTATTTTCTACAGTCGAATATTTAGCATAATGAGAAGGGTTTAATTGTGATACGAAATCATAATCGTTTGGAATTGCTTTCATTTCTGAACTGAATATAATTTGTGGAAGATTGTCTGAATTCATTGCTATTTTGCTGCCTACGAACAACGGTCTTACTCCGTATCTATCACGAGCAGCATAGACATCATTACCATCAAAATACACTAAAGCAAATTCAGCATCTAAATAATGCAACGCACTATTAAACGGTAAACTATTGAATATGTTTAGTAATACTCCGCAATCTGATTTAGCCATTCTGCCAAATGATGTGGCAAGTATTTCATGATTATATATTTCGCCGTTACAAATTACAGCAGTTGTATTGTTATATTTTATTGTATTTGTAAAAGGTTGCATTCCATTACTACTTAGGTCATTTATAGATAATCTCGTGAAACCTAGAAATATTTTATTGTTATTTGCTTCGTATAATTTATAAGCTATATCATCTGGTCCTCTATGAGATAACTTATTTAACAATTCGAAACAATAATTAAGACTTTCTGGATTTATAATACAAAGAATTCCACACATTTTTTTGAATCAATAATTGGGGTCAATAATTATTGTCAATAATTTAAAAGGGAATACTTTGGGAGAAAGTATATCTAAATTAAAAAATAATTGGTATTGATTTATAAAAAGTATGTTTAATATGGTTTAACGTTTTTGGAGTAATAGTTATCTCTAATATGCTCTACGTCATTGGGTAATTCAGTTCCTCCTGCAGCATAGTAAATTGGAAGTTCTTCGTCTCTAAAAACGGAATCCTTAGGTTTGGGATAGTTACGTTCTGGATTGAAATCTTCTCTGTCATGATGGCGGTGTCTATCATATCCAAACATACTCTTTAAATTATCTTCATTGTCTTGTTTATGATAAATCATATAACCAAGTTCCGCAACAATTATAATTAACAAAATTGTCACAATTACTAAAATAAGAGCTAACAATCTAGCAACAAGTTCCATTGTGTCTTAAGTATATAATATTAAAAAAATTATAATAATTATAAATTAAATCTATGATGATGCAACTTGAGTGTCATCGACAGGGGGAGGTGGTGCAAAGTAGTTTTGTACCGCAGCCAATCTCGCTTGTTTGGCAGCTTTTGCACTTGAATAACCCGTCTTCAATGCAGCATTTCTATTAAGAAGATTTGCTTGGTTAGTATCGGTGATAATCCATCTTCTAATACCAAATATAACAAGTACTACTAAAATAAGTATTACTACAACTACAAGAATAACTTTTAAGATTTCTTTATGTCCGGAATGCATTTGCGTCTCTCTATATATACCAGAATAATTAAAAAATAATTAATTAATAAATATAAAAATATTATAAATATAATGTCCGTAGAATTTGATTCAACTGTAAATCCTGATATATTTTATGAAGAATATGTTAATAAATACGCTAATTTAAATAAAATAGTGTTGTGTCAAATAGACAAAGAAAATAAATCAATATTGGTAAGGATTAATATATACACTTTGTTAACTGGATTTGCTTTATCATTTAAAGGAAAAGATATATATTCAAAATCTTTGGTATTTGAAAATAATAAATTCGTAATTAAAAATAAACTTGTCAAAGAAGCCGAATTATATGAACATAAATTTGAGCCTATGTTTAATTATAACAGAGAACATAAAATTAATGAATACTCGGTAACATTCGAATTACTTGATAATAGCCAAGGTTGCGAGGATACCGGTATATTATTCACAAATATAGTGTTACCAGATGAAAAAATATTCAAAATATTAGTACCAAATACGGTCAAAGTATCGTCAAACTTTTACACTATTATCATATCATTTAATGGCCACATTTGCATTCTCTAGGATCGTGACCACCACATGGGCATCTAGGTTTCACACCTACGTGAGGATGAGGATGAGTACGAAGGTGAGGGTGTACTTTGGGTTTTCTTTTAAATATGAAAAGTACGCCTCCGTCATTACTATTATACATTGCGTACCAAATGTAGATTACTAAACTAATTAGTAATAATACAATCAATACACCTATTAAAGCTCCCATAAACTTTTGAGATTCCATTCTTTCTTAAAGTTGTAATATATATAATACAAATAATTTTTTTAAAAAAATATTAAAATTAATAGTTGTATTGTATGATATTAGTTTTCTTTGGAGTTTTATTTTTATTTATATTGGGATCCGGGTATTCAACATGAGGATCATTATATTTAATGTTATACAACAATCCTATATTATTGTATATCGTCTGGTTGCATAAGTAATCATAATTATCAACCTCACTAATGTCTTTCCAATTAGATTCTAATTTAGGAGTATTTTCCATTTTAATAAAAAGAATATATATAACAATTATAAAATTATAAATAAATATAATGTTGGAATATGAGAATTTGCTAAGATATATTGAAGTTATAGGCAAGAATACTTTGTCATTTATTTTAGATGATGACACAGTTAATGTATATGGACAAACGTATGAAAATGTTAACATTTTAAAATTGAAGGTATTAGGACCATATGAATTTAACGATTATGATGGATTTATTGAATTAACGAAACAAGATCCTAATTTTGAAGTATCAATAAGTCACATTGGTGAAGTTACGCCATTAGATGTTAATATTATTACTAGAATGAAACATATCACTATATTCGATAAAAACTGTGACTATTTGGATATTATAGAAGACAAAATGACACCTCTTAGAAAAACTTATGATCCTGTTGATTATCATGACGAAGCAGGTAAAGTGTTATATACTTTAACATTAGAAAGAGTTTGGTTTAATGGTAAAGATAAAGATATGTATCATTTAGATGTTGTTGATCATACGGAATCTGTTTTAATAAAACTAATATACGGTGATATTTACACTAGTTTCATCAATATCGATTTTAATAAGCCTGATGATATTACTGCATACAGGATAACATCGAAAAATTCGAATAGGAAAGGTACTCTATTATATGATGCTAACGTTGCTGATATGGGAGTCGTATCTCAACATTGTCCTTCGTATATTATAAATATATTAGAATTATTAAATGAACATAATATAAGATTCACGTTTAATTTATGATAGACATTTTAGATCCTCAAAATATATCCATAATTAATAAGGATAAATTTACATTTTTATATAGGCAAAAATTAGTTGCATTTGATGAAATGTATGATTTTTCTTATGCAGTAAGTGAAGAAGATCCAAATGATCCAAATTATAAAGAGAATATTGATGAAATGCTTAAAGTAATTACTAATAGTATTAATGTTAATGTTATATTTCCTCCCAAGATTGTAATTGAAGGTAAAAATTATTTATTCAGAAAGAAAAGAAAAACATTGAATTGGAAACATTTCAAAGCAGGAGTATACAATGAAGAGGATATACCAATAAAAGTCGAACATAACGGTATTTTTGTGATGATAAATGCAGGCTTAGAACACGGAGAAACAGTATATTTTAATGATGAAGAGGTAACAATATCTACCAACCAAAGTATTGTCAAGTTAGTAAAAAAAGATGAAATAGTAAATATAAATGCAGCATTATCAGAAGATCATATTATATTAATTTGGTTTGTCGTATATTACGAACAACAACTTGAATAATAATTTTTTCATCCCTTCTTTTAAGGGGCGAAGAGGGAGTGAGAAAATTTATGGACTTGCTCCCATAACTGTTATGATAATAAATGCATCGAATAATTTAAGACCAGGAGGAGCATAATCGGGACCTTGAATATTGATATTGACACCAGATGTACCAGCTGTAGTAATAGTATATACTGGATCAACCGTAATTGGCGAAGTTATTTGGTTTTCTTGGTATAATGCAGATAGAGTATTTGACGCACCTCCGTTCTTCATTCCGAATATCAATTGGCTAGAACAGAATGATATTAAATCATTAATCATAATATCAACTCTAAATTGGTATATAGTATTTATAGTACCAGTGAAGGTATAAGCAACAACAGGGGCTGCTGAATTGACTATAACTTTAACAGGAATCGTTTCTCGTACTATACTTGATAATGCCGTGCCGAGCGCCACACTAGGTGGGCCCATAACTTCACGTTTGTCATCGAATACTTCAATGTGTTTGCCTGCATCACTTGCAACTGATGCGTAAGGCCTTGGTACACTGGCGCTGTAAACAGTTAGTGCTCGTGGTTGAGCGATATTATCAAATGCAGTTTCTACATATGGACTATAAACACCAACAGTAGCGTTACCAACTTTTAATAAGGATCCATTAAATCCGTTTTGCACATCGAATATGCTAGGATTATTTCCCGAATCATCAGTGATCGTAACAGGTCGATTTGGTGTTTCTAATATGGTATTACCTGCATTGTATGCAGTTTGTAATGTAGCACCAGAAGGAGCAGACATAGTAGTATAATCCCAACCATTGGGTGCCGATGTTGCGATAAGTGTAGTTACTACGCTTGGTAATAATACATATATGCTACTTGATGAAGAGTCTTGGATATCAATGCTACCAACTCCTGATTTATTGTGAATGCTGATTCGGTGACCCAAATTGGCTTCACTTGGTGAGGTACCAATAGGAGGCAACTGTATTGCACAATTGGCGAGACAATCTAGTACACAGAAATGAGGTTTATAAGGTGAAGTTAACGCCCACAAATCATTGACATTTCCAGCAATGATACCTGTCGAGGTGTAACCAAGTTGTCCTCGACCTGTATCAATGTCACCATCTGTGGATATTAATGATGTTGAATGTGATGTTGTTATGAATGACATGGTATATATTATTTTTATAAAAAATATATTTATAAATCATATCGTCGTCCCATGTGACCACGATTAGATTGTACGAAGTTAACGCATTTATAATAGAAGATGAATCTAAGATGTTCATCATATAATTTGCATTCGTCGAAATCTTCGATTAATTTGTATTCTAATTTAAATTCTCGATTAATAGTAAATGAGAACAATCCAGTTAAAGCGTTGGTCAATCCTGGTTTGGCAGCAAATGCATAAGTACCATAGTCATTATCATATTTATTTGAAGCGTAATATCTTGTACCTTGTTCTTGACAATATTTGAACTGATCATAAGTGCTAACAATATCATAATGTTCTTCTCTATGAGTTGTGTTAGTATTTTGTCTAGTAGTTGCGTTACTAATAGCAAATTTGTCAATAACATTTCGTCTATTATGCAAATTAATACCAGCGCTATATAATGTTGGTACACCGGCAATGAGTCTAACAGCTGGAATAGCCAACGCTTTAGGAATTTCATCGTAGTAACCGAATTTATACCAATGATCAAAGTCATTGCAATTATTCATCTTAACGATTGCAAAGTTGAGGAATTCGCAAGCATATCGAGTAAACTTCAATTGTAAAATATCCTTGTTAACCTTGAGTCGATTAGAGTATTCAACTCGAGAAGTCTTGTACATCTTAAGACTGGCAGTCTCAATGAGTGCATTGTAGACAGCATCATCGAAGTTATAGAATCTACTATACAAAACAATGTTCTTGATTTGTAATGGTTTGAGTTTGAGATCAACATCTGGGTCAGTAGGTTCATCACCAATTAACACTGATTTAACAATATTTCCCAATGGTGCTAATTTAATTCTGAATCCTAATCCTTTTGATTGTAAGCTATCAATTTGCAAAGCATTACCCAACGCAGTCGAATGTTGGAATAACAATGGAATCATTAATTTAAGACCTGGTTGATCGGCTTTGTAAGTTTGGTTTCCGATTCTAAACTTTTGTATCCAATCGACTTCGAAATCTCTCAATTCAGCCTTACCTTCAACTTCGTTATCGTGACCGAGACATTCGTTCCATTTTTCTCTTGCTCGTTCTGAAATACATTGAACATTGAAGAATCTTGCTTGATCAATATTATATTCATCAAACAAAGGATCGTCACATAATCTCATTGTCACATTTTCGAATAAACGCAATCCAGGTAATGCAGCGTATCTGTATCTAATTCGTTCAGTATCAATACCTGGGTGAGCAGTAGCATCATATTCTGGTTTATGAGTTTCAAAGAATACAAACTGTTCACTCAAATAACTGCATGCATTATCAACTTGACATTTAAATTCAAGTTCTGCGTTAGATTTATATTGCAAATATTTATGGTCGCCGATTGGTCTAGTTCGGTCATAATATTTAAATACGGGTAAATTGTATTTAGTTTTGCTTACCAAGAATGCTTCATAATTTGAATGGAATTGGCGAATATTATTTTTAAGAATAGTTTCGTGTTTCTTTCTTGTTTCCTCGCTAAATCTACGATTATTTGAACCTTGTCGAGATGCTACAATAGTGCTACATAATCTCTTCAATAATTTAGCATCCTCTAACAAGTTTATCTCACTTGATTCCGAGTTTGTGATGTGAACGTTATCTGCTCCAATAGTGGACATGTTTTCGTATATATTAAATTTGAAAAATAAATAAATATAAAATAAATATAACTGCCTTTTAGATGAACATTGAACTTGTTAAATTTAGTAAAACATCAGCCAATGGATTAACTAAAATTGGTAAATTGGGCATTGTTATAACTTTTAAAGATAAGAATATTTACAATATGTGTGTTGATTTCGTCAAGGGCAACTTTTATAGTAAGGTAGAAAATATGTTCACACCTAGCAAAAATAAAACATATTATTTGTATTATATCGTATCCAATTTGAATAAAATATTGATACCTAGATTCTTATTGGATCGATTTTTAAAATATGTGAAACAAATTAATCCACCCGGTGAAATAAGTTATACTTGCAATGCGTTTGGCAACAGCGTAGGCAACAGCGTAGGCAACAGCGTAGGCGGCGTAGGCAAATATAATGTTGTAGAATTTGATACTATTAATGAACCGTGGGAGAATAAAAAGAAAATAGTCCAACATATAATGAAAGTATATGAAGATCCGTTTCACGCGGGGTTAATTTTAGATATACCAACAGGTGCAGGTAAAACTGTTATATTAAGTCATATTACAAAATTGTACGTAGAAATGGGATACCGAGTTCATATAATTGTTACAGTTATGGGATTAATAAAACAAACGATAGAAGAATTCACGGATACGAAATATATACGACAATTAGGTGGCAAGAAGTGCCCCGGGGTTGCTAAGTATAATAAAGATGAAGATAAAAGTAATTATCGAGTATTGGTATCATCCATATTCTCATTAGTAAATCTAATGAAAGAAAGATCTATATATGATGAGTTTGATGATTACATGCTGACATGTATAGATGAACCGCAAATGATTACAACGACCAATAAATTCGAAGTCTTAAAGATGATACAAACTAGGAATATGTTAGGATTATCAGCATCAGCAGATAAATCAATTATTATCCGAGAATATATTGGAGATATTTATAAGCCCCCTGGATTCGAAAACGTGAAATTAGAATGTAACGTAATCAAAGTTAAATATTATGGATCGGATGAATATTGTCAAAATATGAGAAGATGGTTTGCGGAATTAGGCGAGGAACTAAATTGTTCAATGCAAACTAATTTATTAATAGAAAAAGATCCAAATCGTAACAAGATGATAATCAGTTTTATTCGCGAGTTACTCGGACGTCATGAATGTGTGTTATTATTAAGTAAGAATCTCGATCATATTGACACATTGTTTGATATGATTTTGAATGCAGGTACATCAGTGAAAGTGGATGACAAGAAAACAATGGGTCACGTTATTGCAGATGAAGACCAGGATTTATTATTTGTCAAGTGGACTGGTGTTAGAACCGAGGAACAAGTAGATTATGCAATAAACAAAGCTAATATAATATTAGCAACCTATGATTCTTTTGGTGTCGGTACTAATATACCTAAAATAACAGCAATGATATATAGCACATCTTACAAGGATCAATATAAACAAATACAATTTCTAGGTAGAGCAATGAGACCTCATAAAGATTATAATCACATCTTGCGGGAAATATATGATATTGTTGATATGAACGTATTTTTAAAGAACCATTTTGGAGATCGTACCAAAGTATACAAAAATAAGAAAATACCCATAAAAATGATTAAAAAGACATACCAAGAGTATCCTTAAATACCTTTTAAAAAAATTGAATTTTAGATATAATTATACATAAAATATGAGTTCCTCTGATTTCAAGTGTGACGCTTGTGGTAGCAATTTTACCAATTTCGACGGTTATGATGCTCATATGGCAATGTGCGAAATAACTACTAAAGTTAGTAATGTTGATTTATCTAGAAAAGAAGCAGAAATTGAGGTTAAAAATGAGGTTAAAAATGAGGTTAAAAATGAGGTTAAAAATGAGGTTAAAAAGGAAGAATATATGTGTGATTTATGTAAAAAGTTATATAAAACTAAGAAAGGGTATGATAATCATAAATGTGCACCTCCTAAAGAAAAGAAAGCAACTCCTTCTAATTCGGATGAGAAACAGGTGCCACCCAAAGAAGAAGAAGCAAAAGAAGAAGTTGTACCACCCAAAGAAGAAGAAGCAAAAGAAGAACCCGTACCAGTTAAAGAGGAAGAAAAGAAAGAACCCGCATCACATAAGGAAGAAAATGGTGATTTCATATGTAGCGCTTGTACAAGAGGATATAAAACTAAGAAAGGTTTAGATAATCATAAATGTAAACCATCAGATGGTACTGAGAAGAAACGAACAAGAAAACCAAAGGAACCAAAAGAGGACAAACCTAAATTTGAGGAAGTGTGTGGCAAATGTAAAAAGACATTTAAAACTCAAAAAGGATTGGATACTCATGTGTGTGTTGAAAAATTTGAACCAACTACCTGTGAGAAATGTCAAAAAGTATTCAAAGTTAAAAAGACATTTGAAACTCATGAATGCGAACTTCTAGAATGCAAAGCTTGTGATAAAGTATTTCAAAACAAATTCGGATATAACCGACACATTGAATCTAGCAAATGCAAAGCTGCTAAATAAATTTGAATTATTTTTTATATGTTATTATATCTTAACGAACACGCAGCGAATATAGGGTGGAAATGATTATTGGATTTACTGGACGTATTAATTCAGGTAAGACTACATTGGCTAAGTATCTAGAAAATGAATATGAATATAAAAAAGTATCGTTTGCAACACCTCTTAAAGAAGCAGTCAGAGTTTTATATCAATTTACCGATAGACAGTTATATGGTGACCTAAAAGAAGCAGTGGATCCGAGAATCGGTATGACACCCAGATACGTTTTGCAATATATTGGAACTGATTTATTCAGAAAATGGAATCCGGATTTCTGGGTTAATATATTCAAGTTACATTATGATAACGATAACTGTGATCGCAAATTAATAAATGAAGAACATATAGTGAATTACGTTCTTGACGATGTTAGATTTGAGAACGAAGCCAAATGTATTAAAGAATTAGGAGGTATTATTGTTAAAGTAGTATCTCATAAATATCAAAAAATATCTTCTCATGAATCAGAAAACGGAGTAAAAAATTATGATTATAAGATTTATAATGATGGTAGCATTGAAGATCTATACGAAGCGTTACATGAACTTCTTCATTACAATCAATGCAATAACGGCAGCAATAACGAAAATAACTAAACCAATAATTAAAATAATAACCAAAGTTTGCATGAATGCGACCCCGGTTCCTTTAGTTTTTTGTGATAAACTTTGAGTAATGTAATTAGATAACGCGGTTGTTGCTTGCATTACTGCTGCATTTTGAGATACTGCTCTACTTATAGCAGATGCAAAACTCTCTTCCGATATGAACGCTAATTGATTGGAACTACTATCATAACAAAGTTGGGAAGTAGTATTATCAGTAGTTATGCTATTTACTATTGCTGTTAATGTTTCTTGTGTTATAAAAGTATTTACAATATTAATAATACCATCCTTAAGATTCGCAGTTGCATTAGGAGGAAATGTACCAGTTGCGTTCTGTTGTAATTGACTCATAATACTATTTGTTATATTGTTAGTTGTGCTTCCTAACATTTTAGAATTATTATAACATGTTGTATTAAAAGTATATACATTCTCACTACTTATACTAGATACTTGGTTACAATCACTTCCTATAGCTTTCTGACTAATACTATTGGTAGTATTAACTTTATTAACACATAGAGTACTATTAGATTGTATTTCTTGTGTTATAATATTATTAACTATTCCAGCGAATTCACTTGCGTCAGGTCCCATTATATTTAACTAATCTATTTTTTATTTTGTATAAATATATTAAACTATTTTATATGAGTTGTAATTTTCTAGGAGATTATTGTTCATCTACTTCGCCGTGTTGTGATGGATTTCAATGTAGTAGTAATGGAGTATGTGATTTTTATTCATTTAATGCTACTACTTCCTGTCCTAAAGGATATTCTAAAGTATACACTTCATCTGATTCTGGATTATGTGCAGTCGATTTGAAAACTCAAGATAATAATATTTTGATCTTGGTATTTATAATTGTTATCATACTGGTTACAGTTGTTATATGTTTCATGTTTTGGAAAGTATACAAATTTTACAAAGCCAAGAAACATGGCAATCTTTAAACAAAGCCAAGAAACATGGCAATCTTTAAACAAAGCCAAGAAACATGGCAATCTTTAAACAAAGCTAAGAAACATGGCAATCTTTAAACAAAAAAAGGAGTTATATTTTTTTCTATTAGGAATTTTAAATATAATCAAATATAACTCTTGTGAATATAAAAATAAATATGGAAGTTTATAAAAAAGTATCGGCGGGTATAATATGTTTGAATTATCATAATGGAGAATACAGAGTATTAGTAGTTAAAAAGAAAACATCGTATGCATTTGAGTATTTTATAAAAACAATACACAAGAAAAAGAAAAATAGTGAGTTAATTAAGTGTTTTAAGAATATGACGTATGATGAAAAATTTGCATTATCTACATTTAATGTTGATTACATTTTATATAGGTTGTTTTCTGATTTCGACTCAGTTAAGAAATATAAAACTAACATCATAAATAATTTTACTAAATACTATACATCATATTATTCATATAATTTGATATATGGTTTGCTAAATACGACTTCATCAATACCTTTGGAATATGACCTTCCTCGTGGTCGCGTTAACGATGATGAGATGTTGCTAGAATGTGCTATAAGAGAATTTAGAGAAGAAACAACATTACAAAAAAAGCAATATCGATTGTTTCCTAAATTTAGTGCGAAGAATATTATAACGGATAATAATATAACATATGAGTATACTTATTTCTTAGCATTACTTGATGATCGAGAAAACAAAATAAATAGAAATAACACTAATTATGTTAACTTTTATAATAAGAAACAATCAGATGAACTGAATGAACTTAGGTGGTTAAATTTAAATGAATTGAAATTTTATAATCCAAATATATACAACCTAGTAATAAAAGGTGTCAAATTTATCAATAAAAGGATAAAATAAAGGTAAAAAATGAACGAACAAGGATACTTAGATTTACTTAGAACTATATTGAAAGATGGTGAATTAAAAGATAACCGTACCGGAACTAGTACTATTTCTATGTTCGGTACTCATTTAAGATATAATACGAATGGTAATCAGTTGCCAATCATGACAACTAAGAAAGTAAATTACGACTTAGTAATAGATGAACTGTTATTCTTCTTATCAGGTAAAACTGATACTAATATATTAAAAAGTAGAATTTGGAAAGGTAATACATCAGAAGAATTCTTACATTGTAGGGGATTAAATTATGAAGAAGGTGATATGGGACCTGGATACGGATTTCAATGGCGACATTGGGGAGAAGAGTATCGAGGATGTAACCTACCAGAGGGAGAAAGTTACAAAGGCATTGACCAAATTAAATGGTTAATTAACGAAATTAAAACTAATCCATCTAGTCGCAGATTGATTGTTTCTTGTTGGAACGTAGCAGACTTGGATAAAATGGCATTACCTCCGTGTCACATGATGTTCCAAGTAAATATTCGCAACAAAAAAGATAATGAGAATGATAAAGACAGTGAGAATAACAAAGGCGTCATGGATTTGTTGTTATATCAACGTTCTGCTGATATGTTCTTAGGTGTTCCATTTAATGTGACTTCTTATTCCACCTTGTTGCATGTTTTGTGCAAGTTGACTGGTTATACTCCAGGTGATTTTATCCATAACATGGGAGATACTCATATTTATACTGATCATTTAGAAGCAGTAAATACTCAACTAAGTAGAAATTTATATCCCTTCCCAACTATTAGAATATTGGACTTGAATGATATTGATGAACTGACACGAGAACATATTATTATTGAGGATTATAAATGTCACCCATTTATTAAGGCCAATATGGCAATTTAATTAAAGCAAATATGGCAATTTAATTAAAAACAATATGGCAATTTAATTAAAATAAAACAAATTTGAATTATATTATTATTTTTTATATCATGGCGAAATACTTTAAAGTCAGTTTAATACCTAAGTATATTGGGTACAACCAATATGTTAACTATAGAGAAGAAATAGCTAATTTAATAGAAGGTAAGGAACAATATAAATTACCTGAATCTGTAAATGTTATGGATGTTGTATTATTAGAAAAATTAACCAATTTAGTATTGTCACGCGATACTAAGGGTGAATTAGTATCTCCTACGTTAGAAAACAGTATGGATAGTAAATTAGAAAACAATCTAGATAGTAAATTAGAAAACAATATGGATAGTAAATTAGAAAACAATTCAGATGTTAGTAAGGATATTAAAGTAGATATTGGAGTAGATATTGAATTGGAAAGGGTTATGAACAGTTTGTCTGAGCAAGTTGATACTAATAGTTTATTAAGCGCATTGAATTGTAATTATGGTAGTAATAACGAATACAATGTGATCAATAAAATTAAGGAAAAATATGGATATGAAGTTATAGAAAATAATGCAAAATGTTATACTTCAGTTATTGATGGTATTAAAATATGCGGGCGTGTTGATGGATTTATTATAAAAGATGGCGAACGTTACTTAGTAGAAATTAAATCTAGAAAAAATAGAATCTTTAAAACTATGCCAGCTTATGAGAAAGTACAAATATTATTATACACTCAATTATGTGAATGTAATAAAGTTATATATATACAAAATCACGGCGACGACTTGGATTTAAAAATATTTGAAAAATTTGAAGATGATAAGATGTTAAAAGAAATAATACGTAGATTGAAATGTGTTAAGAAATGTATCGAAGGCGAACAAATAAAAGACGTTTGCTACTGGTAAATAATAATGAAAATTAATAGTAAATATAATAACATAATATGTACGAGTGTCGCGTACATTGCAATGCGCTTATAAACATAGACATTAGTACATAACATATATCTGTTGTTGGCAAGGGAGAAATACATAGTATGTTAGATGACCATTAATATAATTGCAATATATTAAAAAATATAAAGAGAATCATAAATCTTCTTATAAGTGAGATTCCCTTTTTTAAATTGTAGGTGCGTTAATTATCTACGGGTTTCTCTTTTTTTACATCAGTATAGAATATTAAGGGTTGTATGATTTGTATGGTTTGAATTCTACTTGTGTAATACATACATTTATTATTAAATTTATTTTCTACGTACCCTTCTTCTAAAAGTGGTAAGTCGTTATATTTATTAATCTTAATTTGTAATTCCAATGATAAATTCTGATATAACTTGGAACATAGACAACAATTATCTGACTTAACTTTCAAACTAAGTAACGATGCTATACCAGACATTAATAAACCCAATGCGGTAAATACAATGATACATATATTTATTATATATGCTTTTTGAATTTGATCGCTAGTTATCAAGTTAGCATTGGCCGATGATAACGATAATACTGTAATACTACAAATTAGATATGATATTTGTAATACATAATGTGACGCCAAGCATACTTTGGAAGCTCTGTTTAATACTACAACTTCTTTATCGATATTATCTCGTAGGTTAGATAAATAATTAGAAATTATATTTCCACTCATAATTATATATAAGAATGGATAATAATAAAAAAAATAATAAAATATTGAGCATATTCAACAAAATGAAACAAATATCAGCAGTTGAATATCCTGATACAATAAATCCTAATGAATATACTTCAGTAGAACAATTTATACGCATATTTACTAATCATTACCATGGTCCTGGATTTGGTACATCCGTTGAAGAGAATATAACTGTAGTATTAAATTCTAAAAATTATGGTATCATAACGATGCCAGCAAGTAAAGCATTCAAACATGATGACAAGACTATATTTAACTTATCCAAATTAATAGCCAAAATGGAACCCAAAGTAAAAGGTTGGGTAATAGATTTAAGATCTAACACAGGAGGTAGCATCAATGTATTTGCGTTGTTTTCTTTAATATTTATACCGAAAGAGTATGAAGGAATTTTGTGGACGATAATGAAATCAAATAATGACATATTACACGAAGCAAGTACGTATAATGATGTTCTATATTTAAGATATAAATATTCGCAAAATATGCACGTTATTAATTTAAATAAGCTTCATAGAACAAAAAATAATAATGAAATAGTAATATTAGTAGATCAGTATAGTTTCTCAGGTTCAGAATTTGTATGCCTAATATTAAAATCTTTCGGAGCCAAAATATATGGCAACTTTGATCAATCCGGTGGCGCTCTTAATTTATCATGTGGTTATCTAGTTACGGATGATATGAATATGTATTTTCCCAATGCTTTTGTATACGATAAAAATAATCTCAAACATTATATATATTTAGAAACATCAGGAGAAATTAAAGATAAATATTTATTACCATGAATTTATTGGATAAGAAAAACCAAAATATAGAAAATATAAAACATATTATGCAAAATGAATATCTTAATTTTAACGTATTAGAAAATATTGATATGGATCCTAATCATTATATTAATCATATACAGTTCGGATCTGTCATTAGTAATTACGCTTCCAATAAAGATCCTCATTTTTATCAAATGGATGTTTTGTCTTCTAAGAATATTGTTAAATTAATACTAAATGAAGAAGGATATATTTGTGCAGATCTTAATTTTGTATCTTATGAAGATATAGCAACATTACTAGAAAAGAATTACAAGAAAATAGTGTTAGATTTAAGATCGTTACCATTGGATTGGTACGATACTTATTTTATATTAAGAGTGGCGTGTAATTTTGAATTCGTTAAAAAGAAATTACTATCAATGAAAACCATCATAGAATACAAAGATAAATTAGATAATGTTGTTTACAAAATATATAACAAAAATGGTAATATACATTCATTAAATTATATGAATGGTAAAGATAGTGTATTAATTAAACTAAAAGATATTAAAAGTTATGACAGTGAAGATATTGTCGCGATAACAAATGATAACAATATCGTGTCTTATATATTTAATCTATTAGGCGTGCCAATATATACCAATAATACGAATACAGATATTAATTTTCTCAGTTATAAAGTGTATGAGATAATGGGATATAAAATATTAATACCGGATGTATACTTAGTAAACAGTCATAAATATGAAATAGAAGGTCCCATTAAAAATGAATACTACCCAAATATATAATAAAAATGAATTTAAGACTAGATATTTATAGCTTATAATAAAATGGATTTACTAGGTGATCTGATGAAAGATATTGTTAAGAAGGATATAGGTCACAGGGTAGATTTCGTATTTGAATGTTGTAATACTAATATGGAACTAAACCCAGAATATAATAAATATGTTTGTATGTATTGTGGTAAGTCTAAGGATAATAATCAAGATGAGGAGCTAATAAATAAAAAAGTGATATTAAACATAAACAACAACGGATATTGTAGCAGATATTTTGGCAAGAATAAAGAAACTGACGAAGAGAAACATAAGAAAATAGTAGATCATATACGTAATACTATATATAATTCTAAATTGGAATTGAAAATAAGTACCAAGACTATAAACGATGCAGCTGATATGATGATAATGTTACGTAATAACGGTAACAAGAAAGCTACTATTATCAAAAAAGATAAATATATATCAACTTTGTTGGTTTGTATTCGCAATTGTGGTATGGCTAATGGCGAGATGTGGGAATATGATAGAGAATTGATAAAAGTGTTTGTTATGAACAACAATGGATTTTCATTAGGTGAAAAGTTTGTGTATGATACATTAGTAAGAAAAGGTATGAATCCAAGTACTAGTATAAGATATGATTTATATTTCATAAAATATTTGACATTATCAAATATAAAATATGATAACCAACTTTTAACCAAATTGATAAACCTGTTACGAAGAATTCTCTATAAAAATGTAGCGTATTCGTCTAATATAAAAAGCAAAGTTATAGCAATAATATATTTATATATGCAACTGGCTATGATTAACGTTGATAAGATGGTATTTATAAAGAACTTGAAAATAGAAAAAGCAACATTTGATACTGCTAGGAAGAATATATTAACACGTTTGTGTGATATAAAAATGCGTTACTTAATCTTTTAATTTTAATTTGAATTTAATTTGAATTTTTTATATGAGGATAATATACTCTTTAAAATAAAATGGGTTTTGAACTTTGTGACAAATGTCAATCGGTTTGTGAAGTTTCGATACTCCGGAATAGAATAGAATGTCTGAAATGTAAACATAATAAACCAATTGAAGATGATTATGTTATAGAAGATAAATCTTATAGTACAAGTAACACTTCATTGTTTGATAATTATAAAATATTGGGTTCTTATGATCCCAAGATAACATTAGTAGAAAAAAAGTGCCCTAAATGCGAAGGTAAGAATATGCATCTAGGTAGAATGGTACTAAATAATCACGCCGTCATACTTAAATGCAAGGCGTGTAATTATGTTGAATCTAATTAACTGCATGAGCTGGATTTGTTATTGTTTGGTAAATGCCTATTTGAACGTCTTGTTTTTTATATATATTATCTGGAAAGTATTTTTCGATTACTAAATCAATCGGATGAAATCCACCGCGATCTGTTATTAAATTTATTAATTCTTCGAAATCATTTGATACCTTATCCGGATTGAAATTGTGAATAATATCAGGTATTATTCGGTATGTCTCATCTTCTAATATTTTGTATATTTTATTTGATAATCTTTTATTATTACCAGTAAGATATGTTTCTAATATTTCATAACAATAATTAATCACATTATTCAATAATTCGTAATCAGCTGTAGTATCATTAACCCATTTGAATCCCAATTGTATGGATTGAGCATATTCAATATAATCAAATAAACTCATAATGTATCCAGTAGTATAGGTATCTTTCTCAAACATATCGTTCAAATGCGAATAATACCTGGTATAAAAATCCTTATTCACTTTTTTGATTCTCTTCATTATTACATCTTTGTCATGTATGTAACATGCTCTACCAAAATCGATAATAGTAAAATCTATTTTACCTAAATGTAGATAATATTTACCAAATAATTTAAAATGATACAATGCTTGTAGTTGTATAGTTATGTTCACAAATTCAGGTTCCTTTTGAAATAAGACATTGTTTAAATGTAAATCATTATGTAATATTCCTGTAATATGTAAAAATCTCAAGTTAAATATGTTCATAATAAGCAAATTATGATAATCTATTTTATCGAATATTATAGCATTTGGTGAATTATTTTTAATATCTAATAAATTTTGATAAAATGATTTACCTCTATTCTGACCAAGGAACACATTTGTTTTCAGAATTTCTTTATTACTATTAAATTTTAGTTTGAATAATAACTTATCATCTACTACGAAATCTTTTGTATCTATAATGTACCTGAAATATTGATAGTATGGTAAGAATGAATACATACGAACCTGATTGGAAGCTCTTTCAGCTACTAAGTATGACAAGAATTTATTATAATCCCATTCGATAGAATGTTTATCCAATGTTATTTTTAATATCTTCTTATAACTACTATATGCTAACTCGTATGGTTGATAAAATTTGTCATAATATATTTTAAGTATTTCAGCAAAATCATTATCTTCCAATGATATTTTACTATCTATATATTTAATTAATTGTTGATCTTTCAATTCTATATTTGACAAATCTTTACCATAGGCATATTTAATATAACAATAATAATTTATAAGATGATTTAAAGCTATATCTTGTTGATTGTTATTATCCGATAAATATTTAAATGATAATTTACTATAAGTTCTTGGTATTTTATTAATATCAGTTATATCAATATCATATTTACGTATTTTTTCTAAATACGTATTAAAATGCCAATCAATCCTGCTAATATTATTTATTAGTTTAGAACCATATTCCGATTTATTTAAGTGATATATGAATAATGTAGTTGAGAAATCAGAAAAATCTGAATGCATACCAAATGTTCTTACTTCTCCGTCTGATGATTTTAGTACTGGTCCAATAAAACTAATATTATAAATTTTATGCATTTCATTAACCAAATCTTCATCGTAATATAAATTATACATAAAATTTAGCATTATTATACATTCTTCATCATGTAATGTTACCGAGAAATATGATATAGTTATCATATTGTCAGAATTTTCGCTTGTTTCGGAACTAATTTTAACACTTCTTTTTGTTGCCATATCCGATGTATTATAAATTTGAATTTAATATATAACACTATATATATTATTATATATATCATTAAATAGAATGTTTTTCAAAGTTGTATTAAATACAGGAAATCCTACTATAGAAAACAGCGTAAATCAACCTAAAACTACCAAAAATCAAACAAATAAGGAAAAAAAATTGAATAAATATGAAGATAAGTCTTCCCAGGAAGATTTACAGCATGAAACCCTTATTCTTTAAAGTTCCTTCACCCACTCAAATAAGTACCACTTATACCAAAAAACCTATTAATACTACTGGTAACAAACCAGCTGGTAAATAGTAAAAAATAAACAAAAAAAAAATTATATCTTGGGAATTAAATTGTCCTCTTCATTGATGTCCAATGAACTTTTAAATCCACCCCTCACCAACATGTTACTCTGTTGGTTTTTTTTGTCAAATTTAGAAGAATATTCATTATGGGATAGTACTGTTTCTCTATTATTAACCATATTACGAGACATGTATTTATTGGTATTGAAATTATCTCGTTTATAATTAGGGTTATAATCTTCAGTCCCGGAGTAGTTAGTAAATCCTTCGCCAGATTTATTGTTACCTGTTCGAATCATGTTATTAGTTTGTTTTCTATTATGAGCAATTCCTGCTCCTCGTCTGTTGTCGCCTCCTAAAGTGGATTCAATTTCAGCATTCTTGTTGGTACCTTTTACATTATACATTACCTTTTCTCTGGAATTAGTATTAGAATACTCCGAACCATCAACTTGTATACCTTTTTGATCGTAGTTATTCTTTTTAGTAACCCTGTTATACTTTTCATTCACCGTCCTATATCTGCGGTTTTCATTATCTTCGTATTGCGGAATGTTATCTGGTTCTGATTTATGGTTACGTTTATTTACTGAACTGAAATTCTCCTTAGTGTTTCGTATATTTAAATTCATTGATTGGTCATCATTACGCAATTCCACGCCAGATTTTGTAATTTTATTGTTAGCTTTGTTACTCAATTTACCTGTTTTGCCAACAGGATTGAAATTCATTTTACCTTTACCGACGTGGTTTACATTAATTTTACTTTCCATAACGTGAGTATCCATCATGATGCTATTTAGTAGCTTATCATTAAAAGATCTGTTTTGTACTGTATGATTTTGTAAGTAAGTATATTCGTTATCTAAAGCAGCAACTGAAACTTGACCTCTCATTCTTGGATTGTTATTCCATCCATAACGAACCAAATCTTTTCTCACAGGTGGCTCTATAACATTGGTCATATTCTCATATTTACTATAATGTGTTTTGGCTTCTTCTATAAGTCGATCCCTGAAATGATTTTGATCTTGTCTCATATGATCCTTTTCGAAATCAGTCTCCTGATATAATTCTGTCCTAGGTACGCGATTTCTTACTTCGCTTCTTGGTCCGTAACCAGAAATTACATCAGCTAAGAAGTTAAACTTGACTCTATTTTGATACATATCATTCCTTTCATCAGATACTTCTCTGTCGGTATTAGTTCCTCTGGTGTATTCTATAGCGTAGTTATAATAAGCATCCGGATTATCTAGTTCACCTGTGTATACACTCTCTTCTGGTTGATAAAAATTAGGTTCATATTCTCCAGGAAAATACAAACCTTTAGACCTAGCTATAAAATTATTAGCCATATTTATATATACTTTTATAAATAATATTTAATTACAAAAATGTTCCTCATATGAATTATAATGATTTCCTATTATACCTTTTAAATCGGAAGAAGATTCTAATATGACCTTTTTACCCACATTGTAAAATTCTCTCGCACTAAATCTAGGTATTATATCTTTATTATATTCAATCCTAACTAATTTATTGTAAGTCTTATAATAATCATGCATTCGTAAATCTCCTAATTTGGGAGCACCAAATGTTACACATTTTTTTATCATATATTCATTACCACTGGATATAATCGCGTTCATACTTAATATTGCCAACGCTCCTCCTAATGAATATCCTGCCAATATTACTTCTTTTTTCTTATCATCCTTATCAATATCTAGTAGTCCGTATTCTTTAAGTTTTGGTAATATATATTTTTTATGTATCTTGTTAAATCCTTTATGAACGTGACACTTACTATTTTCAATTCCCAAAGAGATGGTATCATATCTTATATCAAACGCGTCCAATAATGTTGTTCCTGGGTATGTTCCTGCAAATATTAGATACAATTGATTACCATATTCGAATTTAAACATCAGTAATTGTGATCGATTTGATACATATTCAGGATTTTTAAAATACGGAGGTATCAATATTTTCTTATTATAATTCATCAACGTTAAGTTTCTCAGTATTATAAAACAATTGTTTTCTATTCTATTTTCTGCTCTACTATTATTCCCCAATTGCAACTTGCTCCAATCGATATCATAATTAGCGGATCTAAAATATAAAATATATATAACAAATAGTATTATTATTAATACTACTGTTAAGCAGATCAAATTAATTATAGACATTTATAAATATTATACAATATAGGAAAATTATGTTTAAATTAATTTGTGATAATAGAGAAAAGAAAGTATTGAATAAATTAAAATCAGAATTAGATAAGAAAACTACTTATTCTTTGTTACGAGACCACACATTGAATATACAGGAATCTAAACTAGATGATGTTGATTTTGAGATACGAGTTAATAACGAAATTGCATGTGCTTGCATTATAAGCAGACTAGACGAAGAATATTCGCCACCTATGATACTCTACGAGAATGACCAACTAAAAGTAGGGGATTATCTTATAACACAAGGCAACAATAGTTATCCATTAGCAGTTATTGAGAGAAAAACATTAGCTGATTTCTCTGCATCTATTAAGGACAAAAGACATTACAACTATGAGAAATTATTAAAGCTTAGAGAATTAACAAATTGTAAGATATTTTACTTTATTGAAGGTAATATTGAAGACCTAAAATATTCATCTTCTATAGCAGGTATTAAATTCTTCAATTTGTATTCATCATTCTTATCGTTGCAAATAAAATACGATATACATATAATATATACTAAGAATGAAACAGACACAGCTCGTAAACTTAAATTGCTAGCCGAGAAAATGGCAATATTATTCATCAAAGGTGAAATAACAATAAAAGCTGGTAACGATAATGTTACATTTAATGAATGTATGGATAAATCTGATTTTACTGAAGAAGAGAAGTTAAATAAAAGAGTACATAGTATGTGGGCTACAGTACCTCAGATAGGGATGGAAACAGCAAAGAAATTGGCTAGTAAATTTGCAATAAAAGATTACATTCTAGGGGAATTAAACGAGAGCATATTAGAATTAGGCTTGACATCAAAACAACTCAATATTCTAAATAAGAAACCCGGAGAACAACAACATATATTAATATTGTCTAATATACCTGGAATGTCCAAGACCAAGGCATCCAAAATATTAGCTTGTACTAGTATTGTTAATTTAATTAGTGGTAACATCGTTAATAAAGTACCGGGTCTAGGAAAAAAGACATTAGAAACAATCAATAAATATCTTAATTTAAAAATATGTGATCAAGTTGTCAATAATAGTAATGTCGAAAATATAGTCAGCAATAATCTCAGTTAAATGCATATTCCCAGATGACACCATGGAACATAAATCTGCTAAAATATTATCTTTAAATTCATTATTAGTTATAGGTATTTCGCCTTTCTTCTTATTGTACATGATTTGTGACAATTCAGATATTAAATTAGAAATAGTTTCTGGTATTTTAAATTTGATAAGATAATTAGCATTAAATTCTTTATATTTCTCCCACTTAAATTTAGGTCCTAATATTAAGTATATCGTTAAACATCGTTTGAATATATCTACATCACTTTTGGAATATAGATATTTGTATAATATTTTAGATGAGCCATTTATAAATATGGACATATTCTCAAGGATATCATCTGCAGTTGTTTGAGTAGGTAATTCAACAACATTATAAATAGTATTGTTTATGCTTTTAATATTGAACTTCATTTCGTTCAAATTATTAAATTTAATATTATGAACATTAGGTGTCAGTGTGTAATGCGATGTTTTGTTAGATAATAGGTTAATTTTAGTATTTGAACATATGAATACCATCGTGTCATGAGAACCATATAAAATGAAATTACGTTGTGTTTTATTAAAACATTCTAGAAAATATTTATACAGATCGTCTGCTGGTATGTTAAATTGATTGTATTTTAAGTTATAAAATTTGTATTTTATATTACCAACTTCATAATCTACGCAACTAAAAGGATATAAAGCGTCGCAATATGGTATTGATTTATTATAAACTATTGCTAAGAAAGAATCTCCAAATATATAATGCATCACTTGTTTTAGATTAATATCGGAAAGTATTTAAGCTTTTAAAAAGTATATCTAAATCGCTAACAAATTGGTATTAATTTTAACTTTGCTCGAAATCGGCATCTTCATCGAAATCATAATCTATTTCTTCATAAGGATCATCAATTTCATTATCTTCGTCAAAATCAAAATCATCATCACCTACAAATTCTGTATCGTTTCTCTTCTCTAAATCAACCTTAGTAAATGTTCTCTCAGTATTTATCATATAATTTATGAACCAATTATAAAATTCTTGTATATTGGGATAATCAGAATTATATATTTTATCTAATTTGGTTATCAAGTATTCATACAGCCAATCCAATATTTTGTTAGGATTCCAATCTTTAATAATTTTGTTGTATTCTTTGATGTATTCGTTAATATTAGTTACAAGTTTATGTTTAGTATTTGCCGATGATGATTTTACTATATCAGACGATGATTTAGCTGAAGTAGTTTTGGTAATAGCTAAGAATTTGGTATCATTATTCTTGAACAGATTAAGATAGATATATAATATTACAATATAACTATGAACCTTATTTAATCTGAAATTATTGATGCCTGTAATATCAGGATGTGGAACATTATCGTTTATGATATCTTTGTGAAATAATCCTTCATGGTTACCTATATTCTTAAATACATTGAAATTTATATCGCTATGTAGTAATCTTTTAAGACCATCTATATTTATTTTACTATCATAAGATTCCATGTTTGTAGGTTTAATTAAATCTCTGTTCACTTTTAAGACATAAGATTTCTTAGGTTTATCGCGTATCTTATATTCCTGTATTTTATCTTTATAAGGATTATCAGCTAATTTATCGTAATTTATAGTTTCTTTGTCAGTTAATTGAGCTTTGAATTTAATGACACCATCTTCCAGATAATGTTTCCAGTCATAGAAACCTAGCATACCCTTAATATAATATATTGGTTTATTTGGAGTTATGTCATTTCTTGTTTTGGTACTATTCTTTGATCTCAATATTTTATAAGGAACGAATCTTTTGAAGTAATCTTCGTAATATTTGAGATCTTCATCATATTTAGTCTCACCTTTGTAATACTTCATTAAATGTTTTGCATAGTAATCCTTGGACATATCTTCTATACTATTATTTTGTTTTGCCGAGACAGGAGATGGCAATATATACTTACTCATATCAGGTATTTTAATTCCTTTGATAGGGTCACTTTCATCAAGTTTGTCGACACCTAATATTTTAAACATCTCGTCTAATGCATCATATTTGTCAGTTTGGTGTAACAATCTGTAATACGTTTTTAATATTCTGTAATCATGATTGTTAAGAATTTCATCATATATCATCTTGTTATTCTTGATGTTATAGAAATTCTCATTAGTGTTAAATTTACTCACTCTTCTAGTGATATGAGTTATAAATTCTTTGATATTACTAACTTTTGGTAATGAGGTTTTCCATTTAGTGGTAATATATTGAGTATAAAATATACTAGTTAGCTTGTTGACATCCTTGGTATGCGTGTATTTATGATTGAAACTAATGTTATCTTCCTTTTGTAAACTCATTAATAGTATAGCATACATACCACCCATGACATAAATATATAGTATCAAGTTACTTTTGCGGATTTCAGGATCTTTAATTTTATAAAATGTATCAAATTTCTTGGCTTCATCAAATATAAGACTATTCATTTTCTCAAATAAGATATCAATGTTAACTTTAGGAGAGAAATGTAGATCCTGGAATAGGTTTTTAAGTATACCCCAAGTAGTATTCTTAATGTACGTTTCCTCCTCGTCAATGTTAATACTAGTATACTTGACGAAACCTTTGTATTCTAGGTAATCGGCTACATATAAGAATGCACCACAATACTTGCAATAGAACTTAGTTCCCAGAGGTTCTTCCATTTTGTATTCATAGTATATTTCATTAATATCCTTATAGTCGTTAGTCATTTGTTTGTAAGTATGCGAACACATTATTGGAGATGCACATAACTTGCATATAAGTTGTTTATTAGGATCGTTAACATTGTGATCAATGTATTCATCAATATTGTGTATTAAATAATTGTTATCATATATAGCTTTCAAAGTATCATTGTGTTGACATTCAACTGCTTTAGTTTTAACACTGTAAGAATTTTCTACTAATTGTAATTCTGATTTAGTCAATATTCTCTTCAATCGATCCAATGTGTTAATCTTATTATCTCGTATCTTCCTTTTGATTTTAAGCCACCCATCTAATGTTTTTAATATTCTGATATACTTATTGTAATTAATATAATCATCGTATTTCTTCATAGCAGCCAATCGAATTGTATCATTAATATGTTTATTGCTAGCCATATTAGCCAAGTATTTGGATATAGTTTTATAGTCATCTGATATTATGTAATTTGAAATTAAATATTGATCAAATAAGAATATTATCTCGTATAATTCATAATTGGTATTATAAATTTTGTTAATTTCATCTCTTAGTTTATTTAATTTATCCGTTTCCAATTCAGATAATTTTAAGTAGAATTCTGTTCTAAGATCAGATGGCATTGATTTCAATTCTGATACCATTGTAGTTTTGCCGTTACGCAGACATTCATGAAATGATTTAATGATGTTAATGTTGTACAGATTTTTATAAATATTTATTAATGTAATTAAATCTAGGTCAGTAATCTTGAAATTAAGTTGATATGGATCTTTTACAGTTATATTCTTAACGTGTATCACTTCATTTTGGGCATGTATTTTACTAACACCATCTTGATTTTGAGTGACGTATGGTGTGTCAGTGACGAAACTAAGCTTGGCTTTAGAATCTGTTATTATAGTACTTTCTGGATTCTTAGATATTTCACGTAAAATGATATCCTCAGTGAATCCTTCGGTTAACGGAGCTTTCATTTTAATATAAACATCAAACATATCCGATATGGTTCTACGCATTTTACTCTCCTCAGCATCATTTTTGGCATTAATTAAAAACGGATACAACGCTTCACGTTGCGATTTATCAAAAATATATTCCATCAGTGTATATTTATAAAATTGAATTAAAATTATTTATATTAATATAATATAATGGTTGATTGTCTAGCTACTTATAATTTAGAATCCTTAGATATATCAATATCTACTGATAGTAAAAATATTAGAAAATCAGTTGCTGAAATTTCTGATAAGAAACAATTCGCTGATGGGTTTCCAGTAGACGGAGGTTTGTATGATAAGGCACTAGGTACGATCAATAATAGAGATAAATGTAACACATGTGTTAATTCTAAAGATAAATGCCCGGGACATCTAGGTCATATTAAGATTGAGGTGCCGGAACCAATACCATTATTCGAAAAATACATTCTTAAATTTATGAGACTTATTTGTAAAAACTGTGGTAGGTTTATATTATCTCATGACAAGTATGTTGAAGAAGGTCACGCCGACCTAGTTGATGTTGATGATATTACCAAAGCTATGAAAGAGATCAAATACAAAGTTATAGATAAAAAGAAAGCAGCTATTAAATGTGATCATTGTCAAAGTTCAGTTGGTCAATTAGACAGTATAACTGATAATGTGTATATTAAATATGTACAAAATGATGGTAAAACGATACAATTGTCACCAGAAGAACAAGTTGTGTGGTTAAGTAGAGTTCCTCAAACTGATTATGATCAATTCAAAATCAAGATACGAGCTGAGAATTTATTTACCACAGTATTGTTAGCATTACCAAATAAATTTAGATATGATGCTAATAATAAAAACAAAACACATGAGTTGACAGGTGCATTGGATAAGATTTTTATGAGTATCATGTCTACCTCAAAGGGTGGCGATGATATGAAAACGTATAATGATATTTACCGAGCGATGTTAACTTATATTAAGCAGAATAATAATAACCCTGAAAACAAAGATTTAACATCATTGTTAAATTCATTAACAAGTAAAAAAGGCTCTATCCGAGCGAATATGCTTGGTAAAGTTATTGAGAAAATATCTCGTTCCGTCATTGTATGTTATCCGACTGATAAAATTGATACTGTTAAGATTGCTAAATCATTAGCGAGTCAATTGACTATCAAAACAACAGTTAATATGTATAACTACGATTTGTTATCCAAGATGTACGAGAATAGAACTGAGTACCCCGGGATACCATTCATATACAAGAAGTCTCGTAATTTTGAAGAATCGTCAAACATAGGAGTCGAACCACTAGAAATTGGTGATAAGGTTCGCAGACATATACTAACTGGTGATGATTTTGGTTTCGGAAGACAACCATCATTGTGGGCTGAATGTGTTTTGAGAATGAAAGCAAAAGTTGTTGACGATGATTTACCATTTGGTTTCAATATTTTGGCATGTCCATATTTTAATGCTGATTATGATGGTGATCAGATGACTGCTTATATCGCGGATTCCGAATCAGTGAGATCTGAGATGGAAATATTAATGAGTATGGAAAATCATTTCATATCTAATGAAAAGATTACACCATGGTTAGGACAAGCACAAGATACTATCGTAGGATGTATGTTGTTGACTTTGCCTACAACTATATTTAAGAAATCACAAGTTCACAAATTCTTTACTCGAACAACGATTGAGAAATTAATATTAGATAAAGAAATGTATACAGGTCGTGAAGTTGTAGAATTATTGATACCTCCGATTGACTATACGTCAACTTCATTGTTATTATCAGAAGTACCAATTGAATTCTTACCTGGAATGGATCCAAAAGAGAAGACTCTGATCATTAAAAATGGTAAATATTTACAGGGTGTTATGGATGCTACGTCAATTAAATCACAAAAGAGCAACACAATATATCATATTATATACAAAGAATATGGTGTTAAGAAAACAATGGATGTTATATTCAATATGCAACAAGTGATCAATGAGTTTTTACAACATCGTGGATTTAGCATATCGATAACTAATTTCTTATTACCCAAAGAATTAAGAGAACAAATTAATTTAGCTAAGCAAGCCGTGGTACAAGAATCAATTGAATTTGCTCGCCAATTAGATAATGGTGAACTAGAAGCTCCGTATGGTAAAACATTAGAAGCATTCTATGAAGAAAGTCAAGTTAATATCTTACAAAAGTTAAATAATATGATTAAAGCACCAATGTTAGCAGGATTTGATATATTAAATAATGATTTATTCATGATGGTATTCAGTGGTTCCAAGGGTTCCATTTCAAACTTGTATCATTTGATTGGGTGCATTGGTCAAATTGATAACTTGGGCAAACGTATGGATGCTAAACTTGGATACGGAGATACATTACCATGGTTTACTAGACACTCGTATGACCCAGTAGCTAAAGGATTTATTCCTAAAGCAATCGTAGAAGGTTTCCGAGCAGGTGAAACATATGCACAATCCGACAAATCACGTAAAGATATCATTACTAAAGGTTTGACTGTGGCTGTTGCTGGTACTAAATCAAGAGTATCCGGTAAATCATTGGAAACTTGTAATATTGATAATAGAAATTTCTTGGTTTCAGGTAACAGAATTATAAGTATGGTACCTAATGAGAATATGTTTGATTTCAAACATTTAGAACAAAACAAGTTACCCTGGGTAAAAATGTCTGAAGAAAAGTTCCGATCTACTTACTTTTCACCATTGAAAGAGTATAATGAGAAACTAACTAAAATACGTGACAAATATAGAGCATTACAATTTAGGAGAGAAAATGTTAACCTAGATAAATTCGTAAGTGATACATTCTTGACTTGCGTCAATGTCAACCGTTTGGTAAACAAATATGTTATTGTCGGATTAGACGAAACATCCGTAGATAGTTATGAAACTAAATATGGATTGTTATACGATTTTATTAAAAATAAGATACATACAGTATTTGGTAATTGGAAATACAAATATCATATTATTAAATCGTTAAGATTATTAAAATATACAATGTATTTTGAATTGAATCCAAATGTTATCAAAGACATCAAATTTGATTCGTTGAGATTCATATTAAGTACAATAGAACTAAATATATTACGTGCAATTGTAGAACCTGGTACGGCTTGGGGAACATTAGTCACACAAGATATCATGGCTCCAGTTACACAATTCTTAATTGACGCGCATCACAAATCCGCATCAGGAGGTAGTAAAACAGAAGCAATAAAAGAATTGGATAATATACTAGTAGCAAATGTTGAAAAGAATATCAAAATTAAAGACAATATCAAAAAGAAACAAAAGAAGAAGAAGACATCTGATTTGATGAATGAAGTAATTCAGATTATGTATGTTTATTTGAAGGAAGAATTTCAATATAATGAACAAAAAGCACAACAATTGATAAATGAAATTGAACATATCAAATTTAGTTACTTCATTAAGAAAACTAAAATTAAATATGGATCTATTAAACCTAATGAGAGGATATATAAAGACGTTATCGATGTCAATCCTAATATTAACAAGAATATGTTTACTAAAATATATTACGAACTTGAATTAGATAAGGATCGATTGATTAACAAAAATATAACACCACAAGATATTGCCAATATAATTATTGCTGAACATGATAATATTATGATATTTAGTAATAGCATTAACGATGATGATATCGTTATGTACATCCACATTGAAAATGTGAAGAGTGGTAAAATTGTTGATTATGATAAATGGGTAAAAACATATATCGATGCTATATCAGCAACCAAGATTAAAGGATTAAGTGGTATCATTAGTGCCAAGATATATCCACTAGTGCGTTCCGAGATTAAACCCGATGGTAGCATTGATAAAAGAGCCAAAGCGTATTATATCAGAACTGTTGGTATCAATATGGATGGTATCTTAGAATTCAATGAAGTAGATCCGAATAAAGTATTTTGTAATAATATTACCATTATGAATAGTTACTTTGGTATACTCGCATCAAGAAAGAGAATCATTTCGCAACTTGAATTTATCTTATCTGAGTTAAATATCGGGCATCCTAATTATTTACTATATGGTGATATGATTACCTACACTGGTGATATCATTAACATCAATGAAAACGGTATCGCAGATTTTGACAAAGATAACTTCATGTTAAGAGTATCTGCCCGTGTACCATTAAAAGTGATTAAAGAAGCTGCTATTAATTCTACTCACAATAAAATCAATGGTGTATCCGGTCCACTAATGGTGGGTAAATCTCCAGAACTTGGTACTTATTATAATAAAGTCGTAGTAGATGCTGATTTTGTTAAACAGCATGTTAAAACATTAGATAATTTATTTGAATAAATTTTACTTTTTTCTAGAATTTGATTAAAAAAATATTCATAAAAATTCACATCGGTTTGCGAAGGTGAAATGCGAAGGTCCACGAAGGTGAATTATGCAATTCCGTGAGGTCTACCTCGATAATTTAAGTAGCCTACTTGATTGTCAATAGGATCATCAGCATTCATAGTATCGATTTTCCTATATATCGAAGTTGGATTATAATGTAAATTTTTATATCCTCCTACATCTCTTAGAAGAAATGGTTCATCAGATGAGTACACAGAAAAATTTTCTTTCTTAGAAGGTAGGATTGCTAAATAAATTATTAGTATTATCAATGCTACTGCAACAATTGCAGCTAATATCATAAATGCTATTCTCAACTGAAAATCTAATTTAGGCGATAACATGTTGGTATATATCCTGGTTAAAAAATATAAGTTAATCATTTACCAATAATGTCGAGTATTATTGGTGATTATGTTAAATAATGCTGAGAACACAGTTACACAAACTACGAACAACCATACTGTAATTATTATAGTTAACATTACCAATGTTTTACGAGAATTGCGAGCAGTTGTTTCTAACAATTCGAGCACTCTAACTTCATTTTCAGGAGTCATGTTCGGTTATATACTCTTATTATAAAAAATAATTATAATAATTTTAATGGTGTCTTCCACCTCTTCCACCTGCGTGACCTCCACCTGCGTGACTTCCACCTGCATGTCTGCCACCTCCACTTCGGTATCCAGTTCGATATCCTCCGTGTCTGCCTCCGTAATATCCTGCTCCGTAATATCGGTATGGATAATAATCGTTCTTCCACCACAATAATCTTCTGCCGTATCTGCTTAAATTAAATGGGAAATATGAATAACAACCATCATAGTAATCATAAGGATCACAGAAGTATGGATATCTGCCAACGCCATCTACGTAGTCCACGTAATCTACATAGTTTTCATTAGATGAAGTGATACCAAATAACACTACAACTAATATTACTATAAATATAATAAGAACAACACAAATGAAACCTACAATAATCTTCTCAGACATATTCTGGAATGATATATATTAAGTGACAAAAAATATATTAATAAAAATTTAGTATGACCATGTTTCTGGGTGTCTTCTCAATTCAAAATCACTAATCCATTTCAATGCCTTTTGTGATTTTATAGGATGATTATGTGACCATACCCCAAATTTGTTACTTTCTATTATTGGATTTCTTACAGAAAATGATTCACCTGAACTAAATATGAGAACCAATCCAATAATGATTACGATTATTACGAATATTACGATTGCTGCGATGATTGCTTTATGCATCCTACTTGGTTGTAGTTTCTTACTATTATATATTGGGAATAAAAAATAAATTATTTACTGATAATGTTGGTCATAATTATTAGCACCTCTAATTCCATATAAATTTGGATGATTATGAAGAAAATCCCCTAGATCAAAGGTATCTCTTTTATATTCTGCTTTCGCGTTGTTTTTACATTGGTTTATACAAGAACTGTATTCTTCTTGTATTCTTCTAATTTGTTGAGATGCAAATGGATTCGTGAATGATTCGTTATCAGATGAAAAGTAACCTACGATCATCGCAATTATGACTATTATTAATATCGCAATTATAACAGCGATAACGATTTTAACAGCTAATTTCTTATCCATATTGTAGTATTATATTACCCTATGGAAATAAATAATTAAGAAAAAATATTGTTGATGGTAAAGAAGATATAAGGTCGACGAAGGTTTGACGCAGGTCAACGAAGGTCACCGAGGTCAAAAAGGTTTATATTTGGGTGACTGATCACCAACCATAGGTTCCATGAAAATTGTCTTAATTAAATATATTATTGCTAAACCAATAATAGCTATGACAGTGGCTAAAAATGCCCAGACTTGAGTTTCCATTATCGCCTCACGAGGATGGGAAGGGTTGTATATTATACTGGTAAAATAAAAAAATTGAATTTCAATTAATTACAACTTATAATATAACAGCCAACATGACTTCAAATAACAGCCTCGTATTTAACACAATTAAAAGTGATTTTGCTGGTGATGGTGAAGTTGGTGCTTCGAAAATGAGAATTGACATTGGTTTACTTGCTAAACCCAAGAAGAACAAAGACGGAGCAGATTCTAACTATTTATTACAAGGTATGACTTCGTTTTATTATGATGGCCAGAAATATAACTCATTAATTATTGAGAATGTTACTGTAACTGGTATTATGAAGAAACACGGAGCTGTTCCTATTACTAGTCGTAGTTTGAATCCTGAATTGTTTAACTTTATTCGAATTCGTGATGAAAAGATTGAAGAAGCATATGAGAAGGCTTTAGCGCATCCTGATAATAAAGATGAAGTGATGGTTAAGAATCCTAAATATAAAGCGGATGATCCTAATTGTACTTTCCCTGAATATAATATCAAACCATCATTGATTGGTAAGAAATATGCACCTAGTTTTACATCGGTTGTCAATGATGTACCTATTGAGGATCCTATTATTCTGCTTAAAATCAGAGCCAATAGAGAACCTAAATACATTTACAGTTGTATATTTGATATGGTTAATAGCAAAGGTGATATTGACTGTATGAAACCAAATCGTAAGATGCCAATCAATAACGTCGATATCATTAAAAGAACATTAAAATCTCAATATAAGATTTATTTTGGTACTACCGATGTTAAAGAGAGGATGGAAAGTGGTGAATATATTCACGATCTTCCTATGTTCGAAGATGTTATTGAACAAGTTATTCCTTATTCAATTATTGCTCTTGGTAGATTAGATTTATCATGTAAGTTGATTGTTAATAAAACTAACAATTATATTAACTGCGATATCTTACCTACATATTTAAGAATTAGACCTAATGATAATAAGGATTTCGAAGTACAATTAAATGATATGCGTAACTTCGGTAAAGCACCACCGGCTACGAACAACAACTCCGATGCATTCCAAGGTTCATTAGAATTGCAATCAGAGAATAATGACAATTTGTAACACTCTTATTTTTACTTTATTTTTTTCCTTATCTATTAATTTTGTAAACGAATATAACATTCCAGGATAATATAAGTATACCTATTAAAATAAAAAGGTGATGAACGTAGGAATACATTGGGATAGATCCAGGATATCATTAGATAAACTAAAGTTGGATTGTGAGAATCATGGATTAAATTTAAAGTGGATACAAATATTTACTCATGGTCCGCGTAACATGCATAACAATATGAAACCAAAAGTAATAGATATTCTCAAGAATAGTGGATTAGATATATATGTACATGTATGCTATGTTTGTGGATTTATTAATACTGAATGTCTCGTTGATCACATGTTGACTGCTGATATCATCGGAGCTAAGGGAATTGTGTTACATATTCCTTCTAATATGCGAGACCTAGATGAATTAAAAATACACTTACGAGAATTAGATAGAGAAGCTCATCAAATGGGTGTCAAATGTACTGTATATTTAGAGAATTCTATATACAAGTATAACGATCATATTGACCGATTAACCAAATTGATGAAGTATACCAGAAGCTTGAAATGTAATTATGGTATATGTATTGATACTTGTCATCTTAATGAATCCGGGTTTGATGTAAATGAGAATTTAGATAAGATAATCAAGTTTGCAAAGTATGATTTGATATTTCACCTAAATGATTCCAACGGTGACGGTAGAGATTACCATCAGCATCTCGGACATCACATTTGGAAGCATAATCAGGACAGTTTGAATTGGATTTTGCAATCCGGGTTACCTTTTATACTAGAAAGATCAAATATTGGTTACTTGCCAGACTTGCGATTTTTAGAAAAAATAAATAAATAACTATTTATAATTTTAATTAAATATATTATACACTGCTATGAATAATCCACCTGCTCCTAAGAAGAAACCAGGACGACCAAGAAGTGTCAAACAAGTACATAGTAATACTGTATTTGGTATTATGAAAGAACCGTTTGTTAATTCGTCTAATATACTCGAATTTCATTACACTGATACACCTTGGATAATCCAAATATTTGCTATATTGAGATGTTACAAATGCCCATCATTATATATCCGATTCTTAAAGGATAAACTTATCTTCTACGGAATGTCTCAGAATAATGATAAGAGACCTATAATTTGTTCGTTTGATGCAAATAAGGTATACAAATATTACTGTCAAAGAGAATGCGAAATAGTAATTACCCAAACAAGCACTACTATATTTAAAATAGTAACTAGCATCACAAACAACCATTCGTATGTTTTATTGACTTACAATAACGTTTTAGTTGATGATGTTCTCAAATTCGAAACTTGTGATAGCGTCTCGGATATTAGCGTATCTAAAGAAATAGGTATTATACCTCCTAATTACTTGGATAATCTTACGCAACCCTGGACAGACTTATCATCGTATACTGGTATTCCTTTTCATATGCAATTAAATATACAAGGAGATTATATCAAGAAAACTATTTCTAATTATAAAAATTTCAACATAGTTGTCAAAATATCTCTTATCGAAGATGTAGCAACTAGGAAGATTGAATTTATTACTTCAGTGGAAAGTCAAAATAACAAATGTGATTTCTCTATGAATAATCTAGGTGCTCAACATAAGAAATGTACTCTTGATAACTTTGATAATACAGTATTATTACGTACTAATTTTAATGCTAGCGAGTTGTTAAAATATTTATCTACGTATAAAAAAGTTGTTACTATTTGTTTCAGAAATGATGAATCAGGTAGCGGAGGTATCAAATTAAAGAATGTTAATGATCGTAATGATTCTAATATAGAAATATATTTGTTTTCATGAAGATATTAGTTTTCGTAAAAATATTAGTAATGAAAATTTTTTAGCTTCATTATATTAGGTCTAGTATGAAAGAATACTTTAGTTACCCAAAGCCAATTTAATTGATTTAGTATATAATCGTAATCCTGTAAGTTGTTTGCGTAGAATCTTTCACATTTTTTCCAATTGATACCCAGATTGTGAACTAGGTAGGTTGCTAACATCATACGTTCTCTATTATGTAAATAATTATTATCTATGAGTTTGGATATGAATTCTTGTATTAATTCAGGTAACTTCAGGAATTTACCATCACGATTATAAAACGATGATATTTTAGGTTTATCAACAAATTTACCTTTTTTATAGTACGGTGACTTCCATTTACTTGCTGATATTCTTGTTATTTCACTGTTTATTTCACCTCGATAGAATATCATGCATTGATAGAAGAATTCTCTTATTATAACTTCTCTCTTGTAAGATTCGGATGTATCTAGGGAATACAATTGTCTACAAGATATTAATCCAAATTTAACATAAGGCCCAACTCTCGTTCCGACACCTTTAATATCATGATACTTTAATACTAACGATTTAGGATTTTGTAATTGCTGATATTCAACATCTGGAAAATAAGTGTGCCATTTTTTTAATCTAAATGGTATTTTACCAACTTTAACAAATGAGTTATCATTGAGTTTACTTTCAATATTGGGGTATTTCTTATAAGGATCAGATTTTATTTCTTTGAGAATTCTTTTAACATATGCATTCATAACTTTATATCCTTTTTCTAATATTTTGCCTCGTATAAATAAATCATGATATGCTTTAACTTCGACATTATATTTGGATTCTAATTTGAATATGTTAAGATCTCGTTTATAAGAGTAGTTAGAGTAATCATGATTGAAGAATATGTATTTTATATTTGTATCATGTTTTAATATGGATTCTAATGTTTCGATATAATCTCCATAGAAGAAATTGATATGTATTTTTGAAGATAATTCCTTTAACGATGATATCATAAAATCAAATCCTGATTTAGTAAAATATTTATTGATCTCAGGATCTGCTTGTTCAGGAGTGAATATAAAAACGAAATATATGGTAGGAGTTTTGTTATTCTTTTGTGTTGCAAGTTTTATAAGTTCATGTAAAGCTAAGTTATCTTTTAATCTAAAATCTCTACGGAATAAATATATTAGATTCATATTATATATAGCTCATTGCAAAATGTAAATTGCAAAAAGGATATTAACAAAAAAGGATATTAACAAAAAAAAAGGATATTAACAAAAAAAGGTTAAACAAGTTTTAATAATATTGTATGTATTTCTTTATAATCAGGACTTAGTTCTACGTAGCCTATATTAGAATGATAATTGTTCAATTCGCGTTTCTTATCAGATAAATATTTTTCTATTTTAGGTTTGTTATATTCTTTGCATCTTTTAACATCTTCTTTGTCAAAATAATTAGCTGTTTTTAATTTGTTCTTAATTTTAGGATCGTTATGTATGAATGATGATTTTAAGTTATGTCCATCAGTACATGGAATGTAGAATAAATGATCAACTTCAGGAACATCTAAGTTAATTTTACCATCATTGACTGAGAATATTTTAGTAAATGTAATACTAATATTTTGGTTATCAATTATATCATTACCATATTTAGATTTAAGTTCTTCTATAAATTTATTCTTGCAAGATTCTCCATCTAAACATGATACATGTATAGATTTTTTACTCTTTTTATCTACGTTTTTACTTTTTTCACCTGCGTTTTTACTTTTAGGTTTATCTTTATTTTTGGATTTGTTTTTAACATCAGTTTGGATATCATCACTAACAAAGATTACACTTTTATGAGGAATAGTTTCAGTAATATTATGACCTGAAACGTAATCAGGGGACATACCACCAAGAATTATAACATTGTTATTCTCAATATATTTTAGTTCAAATTCTGTGTCTTCTTTTTCCTGCAAAGGGGAGGAAACGTCACTTTGTTCACCTCCGATGTAATGTTGGTTTATCTGTTTATCTTTAGTAAGAGTAAATTTAATCTTTTTGGTATCGGTATCCTTTGATACCAATGCTTGGGTAGGGAACACTTGTTTAAGATATTGATTATATTTGAGTAAAAGATTCATAATGGATTATATACTAATTGAAGAAATTATATTTTGTATCGATAAAATATAAAATATGGAAGAAAAAGTATTTAGTTCATGGGAAAATACTTCTAATGAAAATGAGGAATTATTGGAAGATGCTATACGTAACCCCGGGAAACCAATTATAACACTAGATCAACTAACTAATAAAATAGAATATAAGCCAAAACAAGGACATGGTAAATATAGACCTAGTATTCATATTGGGCAACGTAAATTATTTATAAATGAATTGCAATTTTTAAATAAACACATCACCCCTGGCAATTATAACAACTTCGTAATATACGCAGGAGGATCACCAGGACATCATATGTATGAATTATCGAGATACTATCCTGATGTTAAGTTTATTATAATAGATCCAAGTAGACATCAATCATATATAACAGATATATTGGAAATGAAAGGCATAAACAAATGCGATTACCAAAGAGTAATTTATTACGATACAAACAACAAGTATATAAAGAAATTGGATAATTTGGATCAACTAAATGAATTCTTTGATGATGGAGTTAGAATTTTAATATTACAACAGCTATGTACTTCTGAATTATTATTAGATATTAAAAGCAGATTACCTTCAAATTCTAATATATATCTTTGGTCTGATATAAGAACTAATGATGCTGAATCCGGCAAATATGGTTATGATAAAGGTGGCAAAAGATATAATATGACTGTGCTTGGTAAGGAACGTGTTACAGACGGTGATATAACTTGGAACTTGGTATTACAATATAATTGGTTGAAAAGCTTAGAACCTGATGTTTGTATGTTTAAATTCAGACTACCATTTTACAAAAATGATATAGATAACATTAAAACATATATGGAAAATAACAAACAAGATTTTGACCAATCTCCAGAATTAGATATAATAAACAATTATAATAATAAGACAATGTTATATCCAAAAGGTAAAATTTATATACAGCCTTGGCAAGGAGTAAAATCAACAGAAAGCAGGCTAGTAATTAAGAAATCAAATATATATAATTTGATAAAATATGATAGTCACGAATATGATGATAGGTTTAATTATTACAACCTAATTGAACGGGTGATAAGAAAACATAACAATGGTACTCGATATTATAAGTATGGTTATTGTGAATGTAACGATTGTGCAATAGAACTTGATACTTTTAAAGAATATGTATCACGGGATGCTAACAAAAATCACATAATAAAAGAATTTAACATTAACAAGCTTGCAAAACATAAAATTATTGGCACTTTGTGTACAAGATTAGGATGTATATTCGGTACTAAATTAGAAGGAGTCAACGAACATGGTATAAATAGATATCCGCTTTCTTCTAAACATTAATTTTTTTCTTATTAATATTTTTCTTATTAATATTTTTTTACAAATTAGGTGTATGCTTTGGAACCGGCATAGATTGTAGTTGTCGGACTATCATAATATTTGTATCTTAAATCAACTCCTGCCACATTATATGGCGTAGGATCCTTGGTATATTTCATAGTTACAACACCACCACAATCATATACAGTACCAGGTCCAACTGGATCGTATTTATCGAAGAATTCATTTTCATCATGATCATACTTATCAATATTTTGTGGATTAACTTTGTAAAATGTTCGTGGTTTACCTGTTACTAATGAATCCTTTAATGGTCTTTCTAATATTTTCTTTTCTTTAGTTACTTTATTAGTTCGTCTTTGACTTTTGGCACCAATATCAAAAGCTGAATTTAAGAAGAACTTCTCTTCATCGTTAAGCATCCAATATACTGGCATGTTGCCAAGTTCCATATCGCTGAATAATTTATCAGCTTTTTCTTTAGTTCTATGATCTGCTTGAATTGGGTGTTGTTTGGTGCCTTGGTATTGTAAGAATGGATCTTTTGAATACATAAATTCACCAGCATATTTTCTATTTCGCTTTTCTTCTCTTGGTGTGAATACTTTTTCTAATACTGCATTCTCGGGATCACGAAGTTCTACGTAATAATAACTAGCCATCCACTTTAAGAAATCAGAATTCATAACTCTTAGATCATCTGATATTCTATAATTGGTGAAATTCTCTATCCAAGTACGTGCTATACTTGGTAATTCTTTATCCAATTCGGGCCAATAAGGTCTACTGTACATACCTTTTATTTGTCTGTTTAAGAATAGTAAATTTTTAGCAGTGAAGAAATTTTGTCCAGGGTCCATTTTTATGAAACTATATATAATATGGACACTAATACTAAAAATACTAAATATTATTATAATGGTGATATAATGGAAGAAATAATAAAACAAGATGATACACACCATATCAAAATAAGTTATCATATTAATAATAGATTGAATGAAATATCTTACTATGAAAATAAGAAATTACATAATATTGATGATAAACCTGCTTATATCAGATTAGATTTGGAAGGTAACATTCTTATTAAAATATATTACAAAGAAGGATATTGTCATAGAGATAATGGTGAACCTGCATTTATAAAATATACACCAAAAGGTAAAATACGAGAAATAAAATATTATTACGAAGGCAAAATTGGTTACTCGCCAACAATCAAAAATGACGTAGATCCTACACATATAACCTATTATAAAAATTCTACATCGGTTAAGTGTATTTATTATAAATCTGATAAATATAATACGTATCCGTTTCAGAATCCCAATATACCAATGAATGTTATAGTAGATAGTTATTTGATGCATCGTACTGGAGATAAACCTGGATTAATAAAATATTATAAATCAGGCGAATTACAAATGGAAGTATATTTTAATAAAGGCAAATTACATAGATATGAAGGATTTGCTCGTATTGTATATGATAAGAATGGTAATATTCTGACAGCTAATAAATTTATAGATGGCAGAGAAATAACCAAAGTTAACGAGCAAATAAGTTACGTTAAGAATTGGAGCAAAATGTTTTCAAGTCGTATTGATTAATGAACTAGTAACGTATCACTACTGCGAGGTTATACGATATTACACGTATAATTACTAAGGGAGTTTATTTCTTTCAACTTAGTATCCAAATATACTTCTTTTATTTTACCTTTGATTTCGTTATCTCTCTCATCCAAAAGTGGTACACTTATATATACAGATCTCAGTATGTTGATCGAGTAATACACTACGTCTTCTAGGTGATAGATTTCACTCGGATAAATGTTGTACCACTTGCTGCCAATTTTAACACTTTGTCCTCTAAAGTAATCATATATAAGATTAAGTATATCAAATTCTAGGTTCATTGTTCTGAATAAATTGATTTTATTACCACTCCACAATTCTAATTCGTTAATGATTTTATTAACATCATTGCCTGAAGTTATATAGAAAGTATTCGTTTCTTCTTTTTGAATGAAATAGATTAACATTTTGTTATTCTATTTTTGTTATTCTACTTTTTTATTTAGTATATTATATAAATCAAAATATTCTTATTAACATTAATAATACCCATAATGCTAATAATATTAACGCAAATTGTCCCAATGTTACAGGGTGACCAAATTCTGTAACATTAGTTGATAATTTTTTGTTAGGAATATATTTGATTATTTTATCAATGAGTTTATTATCTTTGTCATTTGGAAGTTGTTTCAATTTCTCTTTGCCTGATTTAACTTTATTTGCATACCCGACAATACTAATAGCGTAATCAACATCGTCGATATTAATGTTGAACCATTCTCCTCCTTGTATTCTTTTTTCCTTAAAATAAGCATGCAAGTATTTTTCTATTTCAGGATTGGTATCATTTATTAATCTTTCTATTTTTAGTTTCACTTCATTACCCGTTTGTAATTGTTTTATTCTTGAATTAGGATCTTTAGCTTTACCAATTTTATAATTACCTGTTAATTTGTTATAAATGAAATATACGTACATTTTCTCATAGAGTTATATTAACTAATTATAATATATGCTATTGAAATACATTTATTAGATAAAAAAAGTAATTTAGAAATCATATTGCTCAATATATTTGTTATATATATCGACAAGTTTGTCATATACTTCATTTTCTGTTATACCATTTATCTTAGCGAGATTACGCACGCACTCATGTCGCATTACTTCAAAATTCCTATCTAAATTTATACCAGAATACATATTACAATTACGACATAATGCAAGATAGTAAGCAAATTTAAATGTTCTTAAATTTTCATTATAATCACCAAAAGCAGTGGGATAATAATCAGTATCTTTAATATCAACGTGACATGCTTCACATTTGCGCCCTGATCTGTAATATATGAATTCATATTTCTTCTTACTGATAACGTTGGCCGGGTTTGATGCAGTGTAATACCTTCCTATTGGCAAGCCACCTTTATATTTATCACGTTGTTCCTCAGGTATGTGACATAGACTTTCTTTCTTGCGTACAAATGGTGCCAAAATTTCATACATTTCCTTCGTAGTAGTTTTCCATGCTTTGTGTTCATCACTCCACGTGGCGCCTGCTTTATATGCAATCATCGCATTACTAATTGATATATTAAGGTACGCTTCTTCTTTCTCTTCGAGAGAAACAAGGGATTCTTTCTCTTCGAGTGAAACAAATGGTTCTTCTTTATCACTCATTATTGGTTATACTAAAATCATAATCAAAATTCAATTAAATTTTGAAGGTAAATATGATAAAAAATACCCATGCCAGGACTCGAACCTGGAACCCTTCGTTAATAAGACGAATGCTCTAACCAATTGAGCTACACGGGTAGTTTTTGGGTATATATGCAGTAATCCTCACATCGCATATCGGCGACTGTGAAAGTCTGTACCTATCATTACAACGGTATTATCATATGTAGTGAGAACCACCGCATATATATTAGTAGTATCAAAATTGCAATTGATTTTACTTTCCTATCCAGGTACCCAGGAATGAGGACTAAATAAATTTGAATATTTATTATCATAATTTCTTCCTTATAATGCCGTTCTATACAACTGAAGTCGAGTGTGTTGGTAATTTTACTGAGGAAGAATTCAAAGAACTCAATCAAAAAATAGCATTAGAACATAACGGATTTGTCACATATATTGCGTTGGATAGGTACGAATACGCTGCAATTAGTAAAGATATTTTCGATTTCTCTCCTGATTCTGAGGATGTTCAGAGGATTGAAAGTTTCGTAACTATGTGCAAATCATTTATTGCAAACAGGGATAATCTTAAAAAGGAAGGTAAAAAATCATTTCTAAGATTCGATACCGGAATCAGGAATTACCAAGCAAAAGGTGGTAATTTCAGTTTGTTCTTCCTCATGTACGTAGAAAGATTCATACGCCAAATGTTTAACGACATTGATACTGATATCACTTTACATGGTGATTTCAGTTATGGAAGTTACGCTCTCAATTTGGAAATTTATTGGTCTTGTTAAATTTTATTTTGTTTTTTATCCCTCTCTCAAAGAGGAGAGAAAGGGAAAAAGTTAAATTTATTTGAATTTTTTAATATATTCAGTATATAATTCTCTAAATATGGATCGGTATATTGTTCAATCTCCCAATGAAATAGTATCTATGATCAATACTCATGGTGTTGCTATATTGGAAAATGTTCTTACTCAAAAGGAATGTGATGATATGCTTGAAGGTGCTTGGAATTTCTTTGAAGATTTGTTGCCAGAACTAAAACGGGATGATACTAAAACTTGGCGTGCTATATATGATTTGAAACCATTACATGGTATGTTATTTCAACATTGGGGTATAGGACATGCTCAATATATCTGGGATTTACGATATAAACCTAACATCATTGAAATATACCGAGTAATATGGCAAAATATATTATCTCTTCGAGTTGATGGAACAGATGAAACTCCTAAAGAAGTTGTCAACACGAAGGTAAGTTTTGATGGCGCGAGTTTCGGAATGCCACCCGAAAGCACTAACAAAGGATGGAATGGTAAGGATTGGTTCCATATCGATCAAAGTTTTAAGAATAAAGGATTACAATGTATTCAAAGTTGGGTTACTTCTAATGATGTTGAGGAAGGTGATGCAACATTATCGGTACTCCGGGGTAGCAATTTGAAACACGATTTAATTGATCCAGAAACCAAACAGAACACAAAATCAGATTGGTATAAATTTACTCCTGAAGAGTTAAAACTATATTACGATGATTGTGAACGTATTGATATAATTTGCAAAGCTGGTTCGATGGTATTTTGGGATTCTAGGACAGTACACTCAGGACGTGGACCGGTTAAGAAAAGAGTAACACCTAAATTACGAAATGTAGTATACTTGTGTTATATGCCTGATTTCATGGTACCTGATAAAGTTAAAAATAAACGTTTAAAAGCTTATCAAGAGCTACGAACAACGAATCATTGGCCTAACAAAGCCAAGTTATTTGCTAAGTATCCTCGGTGCTACCCGGGTGACGAAATAAAACAATCATTAAAAAACCATACCCCTGTGTATCCTACGTTGCCTGATTTATCACTTGTATGATGAGGTATTATTTTTTTAAATCAAATTAATTGAAATTTAAATATCTAAGAGTATAGTACTATTTTACTGGGAAAAATGACAAAACAATATAGTTCAAATATAACTACAATTGATATCGAAACGCTACATACTCAAATAACTGTACTTAAAAGATACGATTTGAATGCTCCGTATCAACGAGATATAGTTTGGAATGAAAAGAAACAATCTTTATTCGTCAATTCAATATTGGTAGGCATCGTGCCAACACCGTTAATTTTCACAGATAAAGGACCAAATGAAGGAGGTAGAACAGTGATAGATGGCAAACAAAGAATCACAAGTATAATGAGATTCAAGAATAACGAAATTGGATGTGAATTTAACGATTCTATTTTGTATTATGATAAATTACCATTATCATCTGATGTTAATTATAAATATCGAGTATTGAGTGATGATGAAAAGATGACATTCAATGGTAGCAATTTGAATTGTGTGACATATTATAACTTATCTTATGAAGACGAGCTATTAATATTTAACAGAATACAAAACGGAGTTGCAATGTCGTCATCCGATTTACTCAAAGCATCAGCCAAAGATGAAAGTTCAAATATCATACTAAATAAATTCTACGATTCGTTGCTCGGTATTCTTGGTAAGTATAGTAATAACAGTAATAAAGAAAAGAGTAATCATATTATGTTAATCACAAATATAATGTATATGATTAAGTATGACAAACTCAAAGCGTTTAGAGAAGCTGATAGAACTTTAGTAATAAAAGATTATGGAGATATCTTAGATAAGACATCCAATTTGATAAATGATATATTCCCATGGTTAAACAGATATCAAAATAAGTTGTGTAACTATATGTTATATCCTGTAATATATCATAGATTCAAAACTGCTAGGTATCTTAAAAATTTAGATGATTTTATAAAAAGTATCAAAGATAACAATGTTAAAAAAGATTATATGAGTATTTATAAACATATTGATGATGCTAATTTGTCAATTCTACCTGCGTAATTTGCCTACGCATTTACTCTTTGTAGGTTTATCATTCATAGATTTATCATTCATAGATTTATCATTCATAGCTTTATTATTCGTAACTTTATTCTTCGTCGCTTAGTTCTGCTTCTGATTTATGATCGGATATAATACCTTCATCTTCTAATTCATTCATTTCTTGTTGTTGTTTCTTGAGTTTTTCTTCTAACTCTTTTTTATCTTTCATTTTCTTTTCTAATTCTTCTTGTGATTTCTTGATCTCTTCAGGTGTCGGCTCTTTGGTTTGTGGTTCAGATCGTTTTTTCTTCGGATTATCTGGTTTATCATCATTCTTCATAAACTTAGAGTATACAAAGAATAACGTTAGTAAGACTAAAACTAATATTATTATAGTAAGGACCAACACTATTATTATTGGTTTTTTACTTTTTTGTTTCTTATTAACAGGCTCTTCATACCCAGCAGCAGTACGACTAGGGATTGCTGAATTTGGGCGTATTGTTTTCTTTTTATCCATAATTTTTTTATTATATATTATATTAAATTATTTATTATATATAAATTAAGATGGAATCAAAAGATGAGTTAGAATCATTATTACAAAATTCTATACTAAATGTGTACAAAGAATTGCAAATTATATTCATGGACAACGAAAATATCAAAATTATATTTTCCAGGATCGATGATTTAATAGAACGAGTATCTAAGATTAAAGAATTGACATCGAAAATGAATTTATACGAGGATATAATTAACTTGTTATGTCTAATATACTCACAAAATAAAATAGTTGTAGATAAATTGAAACATTCAATATACGAAATTGATGTTTATAAATTAAAAAGTATAAAATTAAAGATAGACCAGGTGTTGTATTATGATAATGTTGAAAATATGAAACCCATGAAGACATCCGAGTACATTACTAAATCCAAGGAATTATTTAATATAGATGATATTACCGATTTTGATTATACGTTGCTAATATCCAACGGTATAGTGAAAAAAGAACCAGGACAAACAATAATAGATTTTAAACTTAAAAATACTAGATGTGTAGAATATAGCACTCGTAACTTAGTCGATGTTGATTATATCAAAGAGAATTTTAATTATACTGTTAAACATGGTATTAATAAAAATATGATTAAGAGATACGAAACGATATCAATGTATGATTCGGAGGATAATAAATCAGATATCAGCAAAAGTACTCCTATGTTAGATATCAAAAAGGTTAATAGTTCTAAAGAAGGAAACAAGTTGTACCAAGTTATTGATGATGAATATGTAAGAGAATTGGTGCCAATTAAATTCTATCAATTGAATCCTACTGATCCAAATCAATTGCGGGCATATAATGAAATAAATATCATAGAACAAATTGCAACTCATATTGAATCATTTGAAATATCATTACTAAGAACCAATGAATATACTAAACCCAAGAAGAAGTCTCAACAATTTAGTGGCAAAGCTGGAGTGATTGATACATATCTTAAAAATAACTCAATAGAAGATTCAATATGGAAAGCATTGTTACCTTCTAAACTCTCTAATGAAGATTCTGCTCTCCGATTGGCAAGTAGTATATATGCATATACTTTTGATATCTTAAAAGCTGGTATAGGTAAAAAATTTATTCATGATAAAAATTATATTAGTAAATTGAATGATATTCGAGTATAAATCTTAGTTTAATAAGAATTGTTAATATTTTCTTATTTCAATAAGAATGGTTAATATTTTCTTATTTCAATAAGAATGGTTAATATTTTCTTATTTTAATAAGAATGGTAAAATGGTTAATGTTGCGAAATACATAACAACAATAGCAACGATAATATAATTGACTGCGACACTTTTTGGTTTCTTAATCAAATTATCGATACAAGTTTTCCTTTCACACATTGGGATATCATTCAATTTTATATCATCGAGAAAACAAATACCATGATCATTTTTGTGTGTTATGTAGTTACCCCTGTTATTTTCGTCGCAGTATAATAATATCTGTTTTACCATTTTTGCTCTGCTGAAGAAATTGGCATACAATAATATAGTGTTATTTTTCAATCCTCTATATTTGATTAATTTTTTTGGAAATTTAGTAAACATTTCGGCAAACATTTCATAATCATTAATTTTGATTGCTTGTTTAACTAATTTGGGTACCATACAGTTGTAACTATCACAACTATAAATCATCTCTTTAGCATCAAATGATCCCAATAAGTACCTATCACATGCACTTCTGTATATTTTGCTAGCAACACCGACATTGGTCATATTAGGTTTGGGTAACATTGATACATATGACATTTGATAATAAGAATCCATGAAATAAATCCATAAGTTATCGATATCATTTTGTTGTATAGTTCCGTTCTCTTTAAGCAAATTTACTAGATATACATATTTTTCCATATTCTCATGTATAACATCATAATTACCTAGTTCGTACAATAGAGTATTTTTAGTATTAGGATAAGTAGCTTCTCTTACTATATTGCGAACATGTGGTTTCATAAATAACCTGTTAACTATTTGTTTAAACATATCAATATCAAAATTGCCATTTTTCAGTAACTCCGACAATACGTTACATATACTCGTTTTGTCTAATGAGCATTCTTCTAAATTTTCGTAAGATAAAGCAGTATCTAATTGATTGTTCATTTTTCGTGATTATAATATATACTTATTAAAAATTCAATTTAAATATGAATTGGAAAGAGAAATTTGCTAAGCTTATTAATAGTAATTATACTAAACATATATTGCATAATTATGTCTATTATATGGATCCTGTTTGTGAGAGGATACCATTTTATATTTTGTATGATGTTTCGGGAAATAAACTGTCAGAGAAGTATATAATTGATGATGATATTGTAACAACTAAATATATACAGTATTCTAAGGATGGTTCTCGTAAAGTTGCGTTAATACACTTATCATCCAAGTCCCATTCCATACTGAGGGATTACGAAAAGAAATGTGACTATTATATCAGAGAATCTTCGTTAGGATGGATATCTGCTAATGTCAAACCCAACTTTTTACAATATTCAAATAACGGTAAAATTGTATCAGTTGATACAGTTGACCTCCGATTTGTACTTTAATTGATAAAAAATAAATTTGAAATGTGTTTATATAAATATATAATATCTCCTTCCAAGTAAAAGAAAGAAAATGAATGCTGAGATGAAAAAGTATCCTGTGTACAATCCATTTGCGATATATGGCGGGAATAGTATTAAATGCAAAGTTGTAAAAGTTTATGATGGTGACACAATATGGGTAGCGACTTGTGGTTTACCTGGTACGCCTGGAAACACCGAGATGGTCAGATTGAAACTAAGATTAAAAGGTATCAATTCAGAGGAACTTAAATCCAAATCAGATAAAGCAATAAATGCTAAGAATTACATGACACAATTATTGCTAGGAAAAGATGTATACTGTACATTTTTAGGATACGATAATTTTGCAAGAGTGTTGTCCGTTGTTTATTTAGATGGAATGAATGTTAATCAACATATGATTGATACTGGTCACGCAGTACCTTATATGGTTTAAAATCATCCATATTTTTTCTAATTAAGTTAATCCTGGAAAACAAAAATAGAAACAAAAATAGAAACAAAAATAAAAACAAAAAAAGTAATACTTGGTTTAAAAACTAATCTAAAATCGAGTGAAGAGGAACGTTTCATTATCCAAACTGAGATCAAATGGAGTTGTATCATATCGTTTATTTTGTATACCGTTTGGTACATAGAAGGTTTTAATATTTCTTATGATATCGTACGTATCACTTGATAATTCTATCAATGATCTGCCTCCGTAACCATTAGGTTGAATAGGAACAGTATCAGGAATAATAGTATTACTGGTAGTTTTATATTTAGAAAATCTATATTGTTTTATTCTACGTTGAGCATTGATCTTTCTCATGGCGCTATTATAGCCAACCAACTCATTATCTAATATGGTCATGTTTAACAGGGATTATATAATGTCAATAAATTATAAAAAATATATTAAAAATATAAATTAATATACTATGCCTAATTTTAATAATCCGAATATATACAAGAATATCCTAGGTAACACGATAGTAATATTTGCAATTATAGTGATAATATTACTTGTTGTTACTTATTTAGCCTTCAAAAAAGTTGAAACATATAAATTTTTAATAGTGATGAATATAATAACTGCTATAATTATTTTTATATTACTTACCTTGAATGATCATTATAAATTTGGAGATTTTAGCAAACAAGATATAACTGGTGATCACAAAGTAGATGAAGAAAAGTTAAAATATTTTAACAATATACTAGGTACTTACGGTAATCCTTCTTCGAGTACTACAGGCAACCTAACCTCTATAAGTGGAACAGGAATGAATAATATAGGAGGTGGTAATACTATTGTTGATGATGTTGATATGGAAATAGAATCATTAATAAAAGAACTTAAAGTTTAAAAACTCCAGGAACTTAAATTTTAAAATGTTTAAGAACTTAATTCTAGGAGTTCTATTTTATTTTTTAACTCCACTATTTCTTCTTTAAGTTGTCGTATTATTTCAGATTGATCCGTTTCTTTAAGTTGGCGAATTTCTTGTTGTAATGCGATATATTGTTGTATTGGTACAGTTGTCTCGGTATCGTTATCCATCTTATGTCTAATTCTGGAACAACTTATTCTTATAGCATCCTTTACTACCTCGTTGTAATTGATTTCAAATGCTCGAACTTCTTTTGCAAATTTAGGATTATTAGATTTGAGATACATTTTAATATGTGAGTCTGCCTTATTTATAAAATGAGATTGTAATAATATATTGATTGCTCCTGTATTTACTCTGCATATCAATTGAACATAATTCTCATTCAACACACTGTTGTTATTTTTATTTACCGGTAACCACAAATTAATAAAATCTTTGACCTTTTTTAATTTGCTTGGTTCTTTTTGTATCCAAGAATCATACATACTACAATAAAAATTTACAAAGTTATTTATAGTATCTTGTTTATTTAGGCATTTCAAATATTTACGTATTTTATTTATATATAAATCGGGTGCCTGTTCATCACCAAGGTTATCCATTGTCTTAATTATATCATAATGTAAAATACTTGCAAGCGATGTTGCGTATATGTCAAATACTTTGTTTCCATGTTGTTTACTCATATTTTTTTGTTTAAAACTTTACTTAAAATTTTATTTCTTATTAGTGTTCTTATTCGAAGTTTTATTTGTTTTTTCAAATGTTACTTTCTTATCCTTTATATTATTTATTTTTAATATTTTAATTAGTTTTAGATAATCAAGTTTGTGTTGTTTTTCTATATCGTCTAATTTCTTATTTAATTTGTCTATTTTAACAGCATTAGGTGTCACTTCCTTATAGAAAATATACGCGATATCATTAACATTAAACCTATAAATCTTGCCAAATGCTTTCAGTTGTATGTAAAACACTAGTTGTCCATCTATCATCTCTTTTACTACTTTAACTAGAAATCCACCTTTGGTTAGTTTATCATTCTTCTTAGTCGGAGTCGATTTTAATTTTAGTCTAACATGATAACCCATTTTAATCTCATCAATAAAATTCATATCTTTCAATATATGATATCCTCTGCTTACAAGATCTTGAACTTCTTTACTACCAGTATAATCCGAAGAACTCGAAGAACTCGAAGAGGTCGCAGAGGTTACGCTCTTTTTAAATTTGTTAATTTTCTCATCGATTTCACTAAGTTTCTTCAAATCCTTGGCTGATTTAGATGGTTTGAGATTCTTGGCTGAGTTTGTTTTCTTGATTTGATTCAAAGATGCTGATTTCTTCATCGTAATTTAATTTGATTTTTATTATATAATAATATAATAATAATTTAAAAATGAATCAGGAACAGTTTTCCAAGTTTTTAGATAGCGTAGATGATTGGGATAAGTACGAATTGGAAGTTAGATATCTAAAAATTACACCTGATTTTATAAGAAATATAGTAGAAGATATAAATGATAACTATACGATATCTCAAACTATTAGTTTTATTAAGGAAATTGGACGTAATCACAATATAGTCAATAATATAATATTTGGTCCTAATAATACTAAAATTATGAATAATTACGTTAAAATACCCAGGGGACACTTCTTGGCTGATCAAAAGAAAATTACGTTATCTACTGAGACTCCTACTGACGAGAAAATAGATATTGGTGATACTCACGGATTGGTAGTGAGATATAAAATTAGACTTAGTTACAGACCTCCTAATTTTGATTGGGTTTACGATATAACATTGTTACATACATTTGAGCATATAGAAAATCAGTCAACATACAGTAACATTAAGAATCAGTTATATAAAGAAAATATGACTAAGGATGATTTCCTTAAAATGATAAATAACCGATTAATCAACAAACATGAATTAGAAGTTGAATATTTGAAGAAAGAAAATCCTACTATTAATTTAAAGGAAATCGAAAGTAAAATACCGAGTCTATTAGAATATAATAATTACCTTGTAGTTATAAATCAATTATCTGAAATACTTGGTAAAAAGTATAGATCATTCAAAACCTTCTTACCAAATGCTGTCACATTAACATCATTGAGATATAACGAATTGTATCCTCCAGTAGGATATTATCTCACCCAGAAAACGGATGGTTATCGAGGATTAGCATATCTTAAAAACAATGTGATTATAATTATATGTGCTAATTATTTCAAAATCTACTATTGTAAGGATAAGATTTGTAAAAGAAAAGAACCTAATAATGCGGAAGATGAGAAATCAGATAGTAATTTTGTAGTTGATTGCGAACTGGTTGATAATAATATATACATATTTGATATATTGGTATACGAGTCTAAAAATGTTACACAAGAGAACTTTGATACTAGGTATGAATTATTAGAGAAGATGAATACTTGGTTAGGAACAATTAAATCAGACTTGAATATCCAAGTTAAATATATAAGAAAAATAACTGATGATTTACAACGATCATTCAAAGATGTAATTGATTACAAACCAGGTTTCGAATATGATGGTTATATGCTTATTGATAGTAAGAATAATTATATGGAAACAATGTCTTATAAGATTAAAAGTCACAATACTATTGATTTCTATTTGTTCAAATGTCCTAAGGAGTACCTAAATAAATACGGTCTCGTAGAAAAACGAGGCAAGATATTATATATATTGTACCTAAGTTTTAATAAGAGAGACTTTTATAAATATAAGATAAGACCGTTGCAATTAACATTGCAATATTTTAAATCTAAGGATGATAATATGTTAATTCATTTCACGCCTAATGATTATCCTAATGCTTATATGTATTATTCTGATCACGATTTAGGTTTATATACTATTGCTGAATTAAATCCTAAATTCGATGATAAAGGTTTTGTAGGTTGGGAGTTCATTAAGATCCGAGAAGATAAATTATTGGAACCAAATTATTACGGAAATTATTACGTTTTAGGTGAGGAAATGTGGTTTGCTAATCAAAATCCATTAGATATAAATACAATGTATTTACCAGCTAGATCGTATTTTAAATTCCTAAAAAGTAGCGTGTATTATGCTCAAACTGCTTTCGTAAGTTTTGTCAAAGAAAGATTGATATTGGAAAATAAGAATAACAGAGCTGTATGTGATTTAGCAGCAGGTCGTGGACAAGATGTAGGTAGATATATTAAATTTGGATATAATAATATCATGTTAGTTGAGTTAGACAAGAATGCAATAGCTGAGTTGATAATGAGATTACCTGAATTGATACAAAAGAATTCGGGTAAGAGCATGATAGGCAAAAACAATATACGTATCGTTAACACTAATTTACATAATGATCACCAAATGGTATTGGATAAAATAAGGAATATAACGTCACTTAAAAATTATAGTTTAGTTGTTTGTAATTTAGCGATACATTATTTGGTTGATACTGATATTCATTTATATAACATTATATCACTTATATCTGAGTTAGTAGAACCAGGTGGTATGTTTGTATATACTACAAATAATAACAGAGCCATACATGATGAATTTGTATCATCCGAGAAAGATGTAATAGAGTTGTATGAGAATGATTCTCTTAAATATATGATTAAAAGAAATTATAAAGAACCTTCCCTTGATGAAAATTTGCCACAAACAGTAGACTGGAAGATGGTATTTAATAACGAAATGTTAACTGAACCGTTAATGCCTCATAACAAATTCAATACTATTATGAAAACTCATGGTTTTAATGTAATAAAAGAAGGACCATTTACTGATTATATTGATGCTTTTAAAAATGAAAATTTAACATTGACTGATATAGATAAAAAATATGTAGGATACTATTACTATTGTGTTTTAAAACGAGACTAAGATTACTTGTTATATTTTTTTAATATCACAATGACAGCAACAACTGCAATGACGAAAACAATGAAAGCAACGAATAACATAACAATAATTAACATGGTGTTTGTTGTCGTCGTCGTTGTGTCTTGCTTGGGTGGAGGTCGTCTCAAAGGTGTAGTACTAACACCACTCGAAGAGGTTGAACTCGAAGAAGTTGAGGTCGAAGAGGAAGCAGAATTTATATCAATTGGATCATTGGGATCAGTTAATACAGCAGGAGCGTAACTGTAAGGATCATAATCTCCTGTGGTTGAAACTGGGTTGATGTAATTTAATGGTGACATACCTAGTGCTTCAGGTACGAATAAATCAGAATTATCACTAATATAAGAGTATAATTGAGCATCCATAAGAGCAGCAACACCTGTTCCTGAAGCAGGTAATACTATTGTTGTACTTGATTGAGGCAAACTGTCAATGCTGCCGACCAATAACCAACCGGTATAATTTTGTACTATGAGAACTGTCATATATTGAACACTTGCTCCCCAGAATTTAGCTGGTACTCCTTTCATCTTACCGGATTGAGTTGCAGGCATAACATTGAAATCTGTATCTAGTCCATTGAGAAAGAATCCATTCGCATAAGTAGGATTTTCTAAATTAGAAGGCGCAGTTGCTTGTAAATATTTAATATTCTTATCATTACCACCTCCATAGACTGTTATAGTTGGAGTTGTATCAAGTGTTAAGGTGCTGGAATCAAATGATGCAACTGGTAACATTATTGTTTGAGAATTACCAGAGATAATAACAGTCATAGTAATATTAGACAAAGTTTCACCGACATATACAGTTTTGTTATTATCAGATACGTATTGAATAGTTGTTGATGTTACGAAAGAACCTCCGTTGTTGTAATTACATTTGAAATAAGTTTGATAAGGTCCACTATCTCCGTACCCAGATAGTATGTTGATAGCATCGTCAACTGATAAGTTTAATTGTAAGTTGTTAAAGATTACTTCAAGAAGCATTGTGTATATACTTATTACAAAATTTTACTAATATTTTTATTAATTGAATTAATATAATTTTTCGTAGGAATTTCTAATATATAAGGCACATCATAATATTTACATAGTTTTATTAATGTAACGTAGCCATCTGAATTTTTCCATATAGTTTTACCAATATGTGAGTGTCTATCTTTATAACTTCCTAGTGGATCCAAGCTATCATTAAGATGTACTAGTAATTTAAATTTGAGTATTTTTGATAACTTGAATATTGGTTTGAAATAAGCCATTACTTCAGTTGGTGTACTTATAGAATAACCCATATTGTGGATATGACAAGTATCTAAACAGAAATTATTACTAATATCTGATTCTTTATTTAACGTTAACATCAAATTTTGGATATCTTTAAATTCAAAATATTTATTTTTAGGATTAACTGAATGTTCCCAATATATATTGTGATTTTGTAGTTCTGAATTGAATCTTTGTTGATAAGCATTGAGAAATTCAGCAACTTGTTTTGGTGTTTCATTACGTAAATGTATTACTAAGTTGCTTGATTTAGAAGGAAGCGAACCTAGGTATGTATTCAAGGTATGTAAATATTTATGAGTATTTTCTATTTTTACGGTGAATGGCATATGGATAAAGTTATATTTAGACTTACCTGCTTGAAGTGCGTCGTCATAGTAATATTGGAAGTATTTTACTTTAACATTGAAATTATCCAAGATATATTTTTTTATAACTAGGGTACTTTCTTTTATATCTTCAGTACCTTCTAACTCTCTTATAACTAAACCTAATGACATAATTATTATATATAAAATAAAATGAATTATATTATATACAATTAATATAACAACCTGAAATAAAAATGAGCAATATATACGTGACATTATATAATAATTTGATTGATATGTTAGAACATAATGGCATCAAATTGGTTGGAGATCGTAAAAGTGAGCTAGAGATATTCAATAATATTAAAATTGGTTCTTATGAGAGAATTGAGATAGATGGTAAGAAGAATAACAAGGATTATAAAGTGGTGTTACTTCCGGAACAAAACAAATATACCAAGAAGAAAAACTTGGTAGACTTGTTACAAAGATATTACTTAGCTTATCATAAAATATTAGTTGTTTGTAAAAAAGAAGAACAATTAAATAAATTACAAGGAGCTGTCAAGTTAATTGATAACGAAGGATTAGAAAAGTATATAATATGTAGTTACAGACCATTCATGTATAACTTATTGACACATTGTCATGGTAATACATTGAGAGTATTATCAGAAGATGAAGTTCAATTGATGACAAGTTCCTATAAATTTGTACCTGAGAATTTGCCGAAGATAAAAGAAAAGGTTGATGCATTGGCATTATGGCATTTTGATTTAATTAAAAAGGGTGATATTGTTGAAGCTGATGATATCTCGGATAACAGCGGAGGTATAATATTAAATAGGTTAGTGATATAATTATTTTTATTAAATTTTATTTTTTGTGGAGAATATATAAAAATGGAAAGATACGACGATAGTATATATGGAGGTGATGAACTCAATCGATTTGCTAGATTATCAGTAGAGCACCCTAGAATTATGTCTACTTGGGCTGGTATCGGTATTTTATTGGTAGTTCTTATAATATTTATGGTTGTTGTTCACTTGGTATCTCAATATTTTGGTTGGGGTAAATATGGTAAATCAGATAGTTTCGTGGGATCTTACATGCATTGGAGACCCAATATGCAAGATAAATCTGAAATCAATGCTGTAATCAATGCTAATGCTGCGAGTCCTCCTATTCCTATTCCAGTAGGTTTAATGACTGCAGGTAATGGTGCCACTTATTTAGAATCCAATTTAGGATCAGCTTAAATTTTACTCCCCATCCTTTCAGGAAAAAAGAGATATTAATTTTTTCCCAAGAGAGAGGTATTATTATTTTTTTATGATTTAGATATTGTAATTGCTTAATATAATAATGGCTCAATCTGTTACATTTACATCTAAGTTGGTTACTCAGTTAACAGCTTTTATTTATTTTGATAGTAACTATGATCCTACAAATCAATCATCAGGACAACCATTTAATAATTCACCGAATGCAAACGTTGCAGGACAATACCAAGCGATAACTTCAGATGATCCTAGTACCGGTTTAGACGTACCATTTAAAAATTCGTACGTAAGTATTCAAGGATCTGATGCAAACGGTAATATGTATTACTGGATATCCTTCTTAATTGACCCTCCTGCTACAGCTGTAAAAGTAACAGATATAGCAGAAATAACTGCAGCAGGTACAGTAATAGATTTAGATACCAAACAATATCAATTATTATTGGCTTGTAATCCTGACACACCATGTCCTGGTGGTTTGGCTTGTTATAATGATCCTATAAGTAAAAAAAATTATTGTGTAGGAGTTGGCACTAGCAAGAAAACGTATGCTATATTAGGTATATTTATAATGATATTTATTATTTTGGTAGTCGTCGTTGCATTCGTATCAGTAAAGATCTTCCATATAGTCAATGTGAGACAATAATGTTTGCTTACAACATTGTAATTCAATACCAAGTTTCTCAAATGCATCTTTAGGATGCACTCCATTTTTTACCATTGCGATAAATATCGGATATACAACACCGATTATTTGATTAGTACAAGTTTGACAAACTGGAGGATCAAATGCCATTTCTTTTTTGTTAATGTTAGTTTGTTAATGTTAGTTTGTTAATGTTAGTTTTTATTTAACAAAGTTGTAGTATATCTTATATAAAAAATAAATTCAATTTAAAATCGATAATTAACAGTATGAGGATTTGTTGCGGTTGGCAATAACTTGTATCTTATCTTTATCTTCGTTGAGAACATTGCATCTAAATTGTTCCGAGTTAAATACTTTCTTATTATTCAAAGTTATTTCCTTGGCATTGTTAGTAATGTTTTCAAATTGTCCGACGATACTAAGATTAACGAACATACCTAAGAAATCAGTAGAGTAAACGAATTTATATACGCTACCAGGGGCCAAGAGTTCTTCACGAGTAATGAATTCTTTATAAGATGGATCGATAAATTTAGCTTCGGCCATCTCATCGTTACAAGGTAACAACGTTTCTAGGATTGAAATATTGTATAAGAGAACTTGGTCATTACTTCTTTCGGATCTTGTCATATTGCAATAGATGTTACATAATTTGAATTTGAGTTCATCATAGAAATACTTCTCTTCTGGAGTGAAAAGTCCAACAACATTATCAGGATAAGGATAATTTTTATAAGCATCCAATAACCAAGATTTGTAATCAGAATTGGGTTGGAAACTAGTTCTAATAGTATTGGCATGTTCAAGAAGATTACCTTGATTGCTGTAAACATTAGGTAAGTGTCTCTCTACGAATTGACAAAAGTATCCGCAAATATCTTCAGGGTAATACTTCCATCCTTTCCATTCTGCAATGATATGGTCAGGTATAAGATAATTACCAACTGTTTTAAATGGTTGAACTAGAACATAGAACAACGCAAAGGAACAATGAGTCATAAGATAAGCAACTTTCTTACATTCAGCTTCGTGATTTCCAGCATCTAAGACGTTCAATAAACCAGCACAAGCAGTACTATAAGGATTGATGCAGTTATTTCTATCACGTAAGTACATCTTGAATTCATTATAAACATCATCGTGAATATCTGAACGAAGAGTATTAATAACGCCGTTATGTTCGAGACCACCGTGAATTTTCTTAGATTTACCTAGTTTGTTTTTCTTAGCGGAGTGGTTGCAATCAATAGCACCGCTTTGAACATGGTACACAGAGTAGCTTGCATTCTTAAGTTTGGCAGCTCTACGGAGATCAGCGAGCTTAAGATCAACATGGTTCTTGTTGGAGTCTTCTAATTTAAGATGACCAGCTGAGTTGGATACAATTTTTAAATCGTAGTTGTTAGTTCGTGTTTTGATTTTAGTGTTCTTGGCTGATACATTTTGGATATCTTGGGGAATAAAATGTGATTTGATGACATATTTCACATAAGAATCATCATCGGTGATCAAACTGAGACGCTTAATTTCCTTAGATGAAGGAATAATAATTGTGAAATTTTTGCCTTCAGGGATTAATGAAGAGCTTTTGTAGTAGCTCTTGACAAGATCAATAAAGGAGAATGCGTTTAAACTTTTGAGGATCGCGAAGATGGCTTGATTTTTAGATTTTGTACTAGACATATTTCAGAGTATATATAAGTGAAAAATTAAATCCTTAAATTATTTAATTTAATTTTTAAATATTAATTATATATAGCAAGATGTCTATGGGAAAGAACAACAAAGTCGGTGGATGCTCCTTGTGCCATTACAAGATAATGGGAGGATTTCAGGACGTTTCTCTCTATGGAGGGTCGGATTCTGAAAAATCTAAGCGATTAATGATCGAAACCATATACGAATTTGTTAAACAAATGAACGGAGAACAAGGAGACAAGAGGTCCGCAGGGGCCATGGATGATCATGCTAAGGTACAATACGTAAATTCTTACATTAAAAAGGTACCTGCTAACAAAAAAGCTTGTGATAAATTAGCTGCTATTATTGATGCCAAGATACCTGGAAGAATTGATATCACAGCAAGTGATTCAGAAAAATGCTCTGAGATATCTCAAATGTTAGCAAATTACGCAGATAATCTGACCAAAGAACAAGAAGCTGTTAGTTCATCATATGAACAACAAGTGTTACATTTACGAAATTTAGTTGATGTTTCTCGTGGATTTATTGGAGAATTAGATAACAAACTAGAAGATAGTAAATGTACTTATAAAGACAAAGCAACTATTGAGAGTGTATTGGACACTTTGAGAAGATTACAAGAATATGCCTCAGGTATTGCTAGTCAAGTTAGCAAGCATTATGATGATGACTTTGCTAAGTATAGTGAAAAGGTTAATAAATTGATTAAAGAAGGTGATGGTGCTCGTCTCATTGAATTGATTAAGAGTAACCCTAGTGATAACCTTAATAAGAATATTTACAATTTAATCAAAATATTGACACCTCTTGACATATCAACTTACTATGTCAACAAGGCTTTGAAGACTGCTGAGATTGATGCTAAAACATTACACTCATTAGAAAATCAAAAAGAATTTGGAGAGTTGGTAAATCAAAAATTAATTGATAATATCAAAATATTAAATACTCCAAAAGGTTCGCAATTATTACAAGCCTTGGCATTATTACAAACTGCATTCCCTAAAATTAAGCAACATGATTTAGAAAGTGAAGTTGCTGTGATTTCCGGTGGTCGAGGATACTTGGAAGAAATCGAACACATCGGTGAAATGTTGGATGCTGATGATACTAATTTAACTACTCAAAAGAAATTAGAGAAATTAAGAGAACATTTGAGAACAAATCAAGCATTCAAAGAAGATACTGTTAATTTCAATCTCGGCAAGTTAGTGAAAAATGTTCATAGACACTTACTTGAATCCGTATTGGAATTTGTTAAGAAAATAGCAAAAAAGGGAATTGTTGTAGAAAGTGACGCTATTAATAAATTCAAGGATGCTTTCCTTGAATTGGATAGGTTACTTTCTGTTCCAGGTAAGACCATTATCAGCATGTATACTGGATATGAAACTGATGCATTGACTACTTCTCATAAATCTAATATTGATAGTTCTATCAAATTAGCAAAAGCTGCTGTTGATAACATGAACTTACCTGATGAAACCAAAGAAATTACTTCTAATTTAGAAACATTGAGAATGTTGTTATATGAAGTATTAGATCAACTTAAAATATCACCCGATCTCATTACTGGAGGAGATGAATCTGATATGGATTTATCATTTGCGGATAACTTCAATACTTTCCAAGATGATCTGAAATACTACTCCAATATAAATGCCTTGAAATCAACATTGAATCAAACACAAGGCGAAATCGAGAAATATAGCAGAAATCAAACAGAACTTAACAAAGCTATATTTAATGATATATTAATAACAATTGATTCAAAAATCGAAGTTATTAAGAAGGAATTATTAACTAATAAAACATTATCTGATGAAGATTTGTCATCATTAGATGTTTATTTAGGTGATTTGAGAGATAACGTAATTAACATGTATAAAGTTGCTGAAAGTGTCGACTTCATGTTATCCGAATTCCACAAGAAAGTACTTATGGGAGAAATGAATAACAGTTTTACTAACTTGTTGAAACTCATTGAGAACATTGTTACCAGCAGTGATTGGAACATTAACGAAAGAATCTCGTCAATTAATAAAATGTTCAATACTAAGGATGCTTTGTATTTCAGTCCTTATTTGAAAAATGCTTTGAAAGTCATCAAATCATCATATGATGTAAAAAGAATGACACAAGTTATTGCTTATAATTTATACAAAGAATCCGATTTAATTTTCGGAGAAGACAGTAATACCGAATCTGCTAAAATATACAAAGAGTTGACTAAAATATTATATTTAATAGCAACTCAAAATAAAATAGATGTTAAATATAGCGATGTTGTGAATAAACTATTAAAAGGTAATGTTGGTGTCGAAATAATACAAAATGAAAATTTACAAAATACTGCTTTGAGAACGTATATAGAAGTAGTCGTATTCAACACTCAAACATACTTAATGAATAATATAAATGAATTACTAGTAAATCCAGTAGATAATATGCAACCCATAACAGGTAATTTACACATAGTAGGAGGTTCCTATAGTAATGATTTATTATTACAATTATTACTTGACATTATTACGATTAGAATGAAACCATTATTAGTAGATGGAGTAGCTAACCATACTCATTTATTAACTCCAGGTTCACCAGAGGCTACTCATTTTGATATAATCAGTGCCAATAGAAACACAGCAAATGCTAACGGTGTTGTTTATAATAATAATTCGGACATCATACAATCAATCAAAGAACTGGAATCATTTGCAGAAATATATTTAGGCAGTAACGGATGGGAAGAAAGCGAACATAATGTAGACTATTCTACTGATAGTAGTAAATTATCAAAAAATATGCATAAATTATCTGTATTAAGAAACATGTTTATGATATTTATGCATATTGGTGACAACATTGATAAACCAAATGTCAATAATTTAGAAATAGGAACTATGCATAGTATTATATTCCAATATATTGTCACGTCAACATTCATACCTAGCGTGAATGATAGAAATCTATTAAAATTTAATATAAGAGAGTATGATACTAGTATTGAAGGAAATAATCCAACAAATTTTATTCTAGGAGGCCATGATGAAATGAGTGATATAAAACTTAACGTCGAATACATTATGACTGTATTATGGAGTATTGTCAACTCTGCCAGTAATGAATTATTACAAAGAGGCACTAAAATTATAGATTCAGCCCGAAATCCTGTTACATCAATCACAGCTCCAGCGGGTGCAGGTGCAGCACCAAGAACAAGAATACACGCAACTGATGGTAAACCAGTAATAAATAACCGCGACAAACTTGTTGAATCTTTAAATATGTTAAAAACTAATTCTATTAAATCTAACGAAATGAGATTCATTATTTATGGTATTAACAAATTACTTGATAATAATGTTCCATTTGATAAAATTAGAGATTTGTTGGATAATATTACTGGTGTTGATCCCAGCAATCCCGCAAAATTTTCGCCTGAATTTTACATTTATAAGAGCGGTATGGTTGAGAATGGTGCACAAGATAACGACAGTTATGTTATTAGAATCACACAAAAAAATAATAAAAACTTGTTTATATGCGACGTAAACAAATTAATAAACGAATATAAAACTAATGGAGGATATTTACCAGAATATGCAGCAACAAATTATGTTTCCACTGTTAGCATTAACAATAATGAAATAAATATAGATGCGCAAACATCAACCAAAATTATTATTGATTTGCTTTTAAAAAGTAATTTATCAACTGATAAATTTATGACGTTTATTAATTTATTATGGACAGCTTCAGAGAAACAAATTAGTAATTTAATACCAAATTATCGCCGAATTGAATCTGGATTACAGTTATCACACAATGCTATTAATACTACCACCAATTTAATATCTATTCCAACAAATGATCCAGCTATATCTTACAAAAATCCTATGATACATATGCACTCTCGAGAACAACAGGCATATTTAGATGCTAATTTTGTAGATGCTGCAACAGGTAATCCAATATACGCAACTGTAAATGATGCCAATGCAGACGGAATATTAGTAGGAGGTTTTAATGATCAATACAAACAAGCAGGCATTAATGAAATGGTTATTGATGCTGCCAACATGCTAAATATGCGAGTAGATATAGATAAACTTGTTGATTTACTTGAATATGACGACGATGAAAATGTTATAACTGGAGGATATGTTAATAATACTTATTCGTTAACTGTGTTTGGAAATACGTTGAATACCATATCAATGAGGCATGTTAATGCTTATAATGATTCATTTAATTTAATACAACTGAATCACAGCTTCCATACTATGACTGACGGAAACGCCTTGGTGCTTCCTGCGTCATTTAATAATACTATGCCTGCTGGACAATTGATAACTGAAGCATATACTCACTTATATTCTATAGGTGGAAATATTAATAACCAAAGATCAATTAAAAATTTACAATTATTATTAGATTATATTTCGTTCGAATCAAATGCGGCTAATATAACGACGGCCAATAATATTTGGGATTATCATACTACCTTGCCTAATGGAGATAATACCAAAGATTTAATTGATAATTTTGGTGTGTTGACGTTTCATTTATTTAACCAAGCTAATCCAGCCACAATTTTGCAACAAAATGAACAAGATATTCTCCGGGGTGTTATTGAGACATTCCCTACCAAATATATTGTGAAATTTTTACAATCTGCGTTGCATATGTATATCGTTACACAGGCTAATTTAGCAACTTGGAACCCATCAAATATTCATAATTCCATAAGAGATTATTTTAATCCTATGCTAATATGTGATATTTATGCCGAAATACCACTTGTCGATGCTCATGGAGCTGCGTTTTATGAGCCTTTAGTTTTGAATTTGATTAGTATAATAGTTTCATTTAGCAATGGTACATTAAGATATAATGATAATCTTGCTACAAGATTGGGTTTCTATTATATCGAACGACTAACTTCCGAAGATTTGGCAAGAATTGTATGGTATGGTATGATATATTTTGTGGGTCATTTAATGATTGACCCTGGTAATCCTGGAAATGGCACCACTAATTTTATACATACACAATGGAATGAATTTAGGATACTTGAATCAATGACAAAGATGGACATAATTCACATATTTTATCAAATCAAAATAGGATTACACAGCGATATTACAAATAATAAGCAATCAATGTACTCAATTTATTCGGGCAATCCTGGTATGTGTTTAGTAGTTCGTAGTTTGATTGCAAAAACATTCGATATTACATCCATGTTTTACAATGATTTTACTGACCCAACCTTACCAGCAAATAGGGACAATGATCTCCGAAATTACTCTAACGGCGAGGTTGAATTTGGCATAATGTTATTTAAGAATAACGCCGCAGGTCACACTTATTACGAAAGACGACCAGAGAACAATAGTTTGGATATTATTCCACAAAATATTGTAGATTCATTTATATTAAATCCCATATTCGAAAATGATTCAAACACTCAATTTGCTTACACTTGGGCTTCTATTGATGATGAAGAAGCTGCTGCACCTGGTGGTCCTGCTGTTGTACCTCCTCCTGGTGGTCCTGCACCTGGTGGTCCTGCTGTTGTACCTCCTCCTGGTGGTCCTGCACCTGGTGGTCCTGCTGTTGTACCTCCTCCTGCTGTTGTACCTCCTCCTGCTGTTGTACCTCCTCCTGGTGGT
>Ga0208825_1000122_pt1 | contig 76420 bp, 43 predicted proteins | sample AD_UKC113_MetaG_FD_184450 | JGI IMG/M metagenome (GOLD analysis project Ga0208825, IMG submission 184450) | Active sludge microbial communities of municipal wastewater-treating anaerobic digesters from Hong Kong - AD_UKC113_MetaG (SPAdes)... | ecosystem: Engineered > Bioreactor > Anaerobic >...
AAATGATTTTTTAACATTTGTCAATGGCAAATGGCAATCAAATATATGTCCAAATGGTAGAACTGGTAAAGATTGTGCTGGTGGTGGTGGTGGTGGTACTGGTACTGGTGGTGGTGGTACTGGTGCTGGTGCTGGTACTGGTACTGGTGGTGGTGCTGGTGGTACTGGTGCTGGTGTAGGAAGTAAAATAAGATTGCCGGTACCTAAAAATTCACATGTATTTCACAACAACTCATATGGCCAACAAAGTGGGGGTAATCGTATACCTGACAAAAAAGTTCAAAATGAAAGTGGTTATATAATAACCGACCCAGGAAATTTGTTATCTTTAGGTCCACAAGGACGAGATTGTAAAGGTGATTGTGCTATGTTAGACAGTAAAGACGCAGCAAATGTTAAGAAAATCGTGGACAAAGTGACTGAAAATGGTGGTACGCCTATTGGTTATATGTCTCTAACAATAGAACCAACAAGAGAAGATATCAAGGGTTTAACCAAGGGTAAGGATTACACAACGAAATATATGACAGGATGGGATGAATATGGACCAAAATTAACACAAAATTATATCAATTTAATGAAAAAACGTATCGATTTGTACGCACAAGCTGGTTTTAAAGCTATGGAGTTTGATAATATTGATATTATCAATGACGATAAGGTCAACCTAGGTGTGTCACCTGAGACATGGAAAGGATTTGTCAAAAACTTGGTGAAATATGCAAATGACAAAGGTATAGGTGTTGTTCAAAAAAATACTCCAAAAGGTTGGGGTAAAGATATGAATGATCTATTTGTAGGTGCTGTAGTAGAGACAAACCCTAAAAACACAAGAAAAGAAGATAAGGGTTATGAATGGAATCAAGTACAGAATATTTTGGAACAAGGTAATCCTGTATTCTTAAATAATACAAAAGGAAATTGTGAAAGTATTTTGAAAAAAGTTAGAGAATGGACAGGTGGTACAGGAAGTGACCATTTAATCATGGGTTGCAAAAACAATTAGTTTTGTTTGTGGATATTACCAATTTGTAAAAAACATTTTATTTTCACTTATTTCTACAATATTATCTATCGAATAATAACACATTTGGGTATTGGGGTCGTACATCCATCTATGACCTTTATCGTGACAATAATTAATAATACATCTGACATCATCAAAACATCCGATTGCATTTCTAGTAGATTTGATATTACTAAATTTGTAATTTGTAAATGTATAAATGCTATTTAAATCTGTTACATCACCAATTGTCGAAAATGGTTTTATATATTCTTCAATATTTGTGTTAATATGATTAGAAAGTTGGGAATATTTAATACAATCTGAAAATAAAAATTTTACATTTTCATCGATATATGTATCATCTCCAAGGTTCTCTGCAATATTCATCATTTTTATAAATTCTTGTAAAGAATAACGTTTTTCCAATTTTCCAAAACGTATAAAATCTAAATATGGTTCTTTCACATATTTTTTACCATATGCTGCTGATATATCATATTTAGTTTCAAAATTCAAATAGTGTCTATTTGAATTTGGTTTCAATCTTGATTCTGGCATGACATATATCAATAACATTTCCCAAGTACTGCAAATACTTGGTTCAATAGTTGTAAATTGAGTCATATAAGTATTCATTTTGCTTGTATTAGTATTTATAAAAAAATATTTGTCTGACATTAAGGTTCATTTTTACAATTCTTACAATTGTATATTTTTATTATAATGTTTAAAACTAGATTCTTTAACGATTTTTACAAGTGTCTATTTGCCAAAAAACATGTGTGAATCAGAATCACTCAATATACCATCATTTGAATATTCACAAACTTGTCTATCTGTACTATATTGCCATTTTTTCCCACCATTACGACAATAGTTAATTATACAGTCTACATCATCTAAACATGCGATAACATTTCTAGATGATACTACATTTACATAATATAATCTTGTAAATGCAAAAGGTGCTGTGATATTATCTGAATATCCTCTTTTAGATATAGCATCATATATATCACCTTGCATTAATCCATAATCTTGACATTCTGAAAATGTAAATTTACCATTATCATCCGAATAAATAGCATCTTCTTGAAAATTCATCATGTCGATAAATTTATCAAGCGAATATTTTGTAATTAATTTGTTGTACTTGCTAAAATATAATTCTGGAATATTTACATATTTTTTACCAAAAGTTGATGTTAAATTATATTGTGTGTCAAAATTAAATATTTGAGGATTCGTATTTGTATTCAATTTTGATAAAGGAAATTCTGGATAAACATTACCCATTTCCCATATTCTACAAATACGGGGTTCAATTGTAGTTTCAAAATATTTTACCATATACGGATTCATGTTGCAATTATGAATTTATATTTTCTTTAAATTATAAATTCAATTTTAAAGAAAATACAATGAATAAATGTCTTTATTTAAAATTGACAATATAGGGCCAACAAATGTGTGTTTATCAATAAAAACATTTTCTAATGAGATATGTTCTTATTGTACAGGTTGTACAGGTTCAACTGGAGCAGAATGTATATATAATGGTACTGGTTTTTTTGGAGTAAATGGGTTCACTGGAAATATAACATGCAATGATGCAATATCATTATTAAGACAGCCCAATACTTTTTATCCAACCCAATTTGGATTAAATGTTGGTATATTAAATAATGCAGATGCTTCATCAATAATTTTAGGAGATAGAACAAGTGCGACAGGTGATGGTGGTAATAGTACTGGTACAATAGCTATAGGAAATAATGCAGGTTTAAATTATCAAAGTACTACAGCAATAGCAATTGGTTATAATAGTGGTAGTATATCACAAGGACAATCAAGTATTGCAATAGGTACTTATGCAGGTTATAATTTACAAAATGGTGATGCTATTGCTATTGGTGAACAATGTGGTTATATTTCCCAAGGTGATACATCAATTGCTATAGGTTATTCTAGTGGTTATGAAAATCAAGGTTCAACTTCAATTGCTATTGGTTCAAGTTGTGGAGAATCTAATCAATCTAATAATGCCATAGCTATTGGTTCAAACACAGGTAGAACAAGTCAAGGTGTTAATACAATTGCTATGGGGCATTCAGCTGGAAATGCATCACAATCAGATGTTGCTATAGCATTAGGTCATCAAGCAGGATATACATCTCAAGGTTATGGTTCAGTAGCTATAGGTGAAAATGCTGGTTATAACACACAAGGAGATGAATCAATTGCAATCGGTGGTCTTGTAGGTGAAACAATACAAGGAAGTTATAGTGTAGCATTAGGTTATTTTGCAGCCCAAAGTTATCAAGGTGCATATTCAGTAGCTGTTGGTTATTCAGCTGGACAATATAATCAAAATGGAAATTGTGTTGCTATAGGTAGTTATGCTGGTAATACTGGTCAACTAGGTGCCACAGTTGCTATAGGTAATTATGCTGGTGCAAATACACAATTAGCAAATGCAGTTGCTATCGGAAATCAAGCTGGACGAATAAATCAAGCAAGTAATGCTGTTGCAATAGGAAATATAAGTGGTACAAATTCTCAAGGTGAAAATGGTGTTGCAATTGGTAGTAATTCAGGTAATACTAGTCAAGGTTATGCGGGAGTTGCTGTTGGACAAAATGCTGGAAGTTCAGCACAAGGTTCTCATTCTGTAGCAGTAGGTGATACTTCAGCGTATAATGTACAAGGTTCTAGTTCTGTTGCTGTTGGTTACATGACTGCATATTCAAATCAATCGGATAATTGTATAGCAATTGGTACTCAAGCTGCTTTTACTTCACAAGGTGCTAATAGTATTGCCATTGGTTTGACTAGTGGTTATACTGCACAAGGTAGTAATTGTATTGCTATTGGTACTACTTCTGGTAGTACATTACAAGGTAATAATGCGATTGCTATTGGACAAAATTGCGGTAGTACATCTCAAGGTAATAATAGTATTGCTATAGGTCAAAGTTGTGGTCAAACTGCTCAAAGTAGTAATAGTATTGCAATAGGTCAAAGTTGTGGACTTTTCAATCAACAAACAAAAGCGATAGCTATAGGATATTTTAGTGGATATGATACTCAAGGTACAGGTGCGATAGCGATAGGAGCACAATCAGGTTCAACTGCACAGGCACAAAATTCAATAATTATTAATGCGTCAGGAAGTACAGTAAATAATTCAACACCAAATACTTGTATAATAACTCCTATAAGAAATTTTAACGGATTAAGTACAAATCATTTATTTTATGATACATTTACTGGCGAATTAACTTGGGGTTCTGAAACACCATCATCTATAAAATATAAAACTAATGTAATAGATTTATCAGAAAATACAATACAATCTACATTACAATTGAAACCAGTAGAATTTGATTATAAAGATAACGGTAAACATACACTTGGTTTAATTGCAGAAGATGTTGAAAAAATATTACCCAATATTGTTCAAAGACATCCAATTACAAATGAAATTGAAAGTATAGAATATTCTCAGTTGATTATTCCATTACTCGCACTTGTTAAAAAACATGATGATTTATTAACCAAATTTAAAGAAATTATAACATATTCAAAAGATGGGTGATTCAATTACTGATTTGTCAGTGGATAAAGAATTAGAAATAAGTGAAAATGATATGACTCATGTTTATAATTTTTTCAATGTAGATTTAAGTCAAGAAGAGTTACAAAAAAATATTGGGAGTAGTGGTAAATTTATGGAAATCTTAAAATTTGTCGCTCTATTTTCAATAGTATTTTATTTATGTATACATCCTTTATCTATTGGACGTTTTATAACCAACCAGAATTATAGACTAATTGTACAAACATTATTATTTGCAGGAATATTATTTTTATATTTGTATTCTAATAAATGATTACCATATTAGAAATTAAAAATAAATTGAAAGAACAGGGATATAATGGAAAATTACCAATAAAGAAACAAGAATTGATAGATTTATATGAAAAATTGTATGGAAAATTAGAAGGTGAAAAAGAAAATCCAACACTCATACAATTGAAAGAGAAATTAAAAATGATGGGATATAGTGGAAAAATACCTATTAAAAAGAGTGAAATTATACATTTGATTGATAATTTAAATAGTAAAAAAGAAGGTTTCAAATATCAAATTTTAGAAAATTTAAATTTCAATAAAATTTTATCAAAATTAGCAAATCAAAAATTTGAATTAAATGATGTACCAAAGAGTGTAGATGTAGATAATGGTATAGAATTTATTGAAAAATATGTATCTAATATTCAACCAGTTATCATGAATTTAGATACAAAAACAAATGTATCAACATTTAAATGTTTGAAAAAAATAAACAAGGATAATAAATTTATATTTTTACTGATTAAAGATGATGCAAAAAATTTTGATTTTGTCAAAATTAATGATAAAATAATTTTAGACAAGGATGAAATTCCTTCAACTATTTATACTAAATTAGTTGACCAATGTGAAACACTTGTTATACAAACTCAAACAGGAAGTAGTAATAATAAATGCGATTTGATTTTGGACAAATTGAATATCAATTATACAGCAGAATCAATTACAGGAGATGGTAATTGTTTTTATCGCTTTGTTGCAACTGCATTAGAGTTGGATAATTATAAATTAGTAAGACAACGTTTTGCTGACAATTTTTCAGAAGAAGATTGGACTTTAATGAATGCTCTTTTTGGAAATAGTTTAAAATATAAACAAATTTTTTCCAAAGAAGATTATATTCAAAAAATGTTGTTAAAAGATGGTGTATGGGTTCCTGATTCTATTATAGAAATGTTGTTTTCAAAAAGTTTCCCAAATACTACATTAGTATTATTTGACAACAATAATAATTTTAAATGTAATCTAATTTGTCCTCTCGTTACATTGAATAAATATTTTATATTTGGTAGATATCAAAAAAATTTGCATTATGATTTATATAAAATTAATGGCAAAACTAAATTAACTTGGGATGAAATACCAATTACACTTCAAGACTATATGAAGGGATGTAAAAATTTTGCTCAAGAATTTGATAAACATATTAAACCAATTGAACACAAAGACAAAGATAAATATACTGAAAAAGAATTTGATACCATTACTCAATTAACTGTAAATGAAATTAAATTATTATTTCAACAAAAAAATTATATAGGTAAATTACCTACACATAAAAAAGAATTACTTGAATTATTTAAAGAACTTTTTGTAAATTCAGCTTTACAAGAAGAAAAGCAAGATATAAATTATGATTCATTATCTTTACCTCAGATAATAGAAGAATTGAAAAAGAAAGGTATTACTAAAAATTTACCTAGAAAGAAAGATGCTCTTATTAAATTATTAAAGGCACCTAGATGTAAACCATTGGAAAATATTTGGTGTAATGATGACAGTATTTGTGATGTTATGAACAATGTATGTGTAGATTCGTCTCAAATTAAAAGTACAGCAGTTCAAGAAATTATTGGTTTACATAAGATTTCTGGTTCAAAATCTATTGTATCGGAAATAAAATCCAAGGTAAAATTAGAAAAAGAAAAAACTGAAGATGTATTTAAAGAAATTGAAATTTCTCCTACAACTCATATTGTAAATGTATCTAATAAAAAAGAACTATTAAAATATTTGGCAAATTTACAAACACAAAATACTCTATCATCGTTTAATAATTTTTTACAAACAGTAATTTAATTTTAGATTTCAGTATTAAAATTAAATTAAAATAAATGAAAACTATACAATTTATAATTACATGTTTATTATTAATAATATTGATTATAATTTTGACATGTCATTATTATCCTATACACAATGATAATGATAATGATTATGAATATGATATTATTGACTATAAAAGTATTAAATTCAAACCATCTCGAAAACAAAAATTCAATAATTCTGTAATTATCGCAGGTACTTGTAGAAATGTTGCAGAACATTTACCAAATGTTTTAAATACAATTGAAAATTTAAGAAAACACGTAGATAAGAGTGTAGTTATAATTTCTGAAGAAGGTTCATCTGATAATACACGAGATATATTATTAAATTATGCAGATACTTGTTCTCAAGTTAAATTATTATTGAAAGATAAAAATTTATATCCAAGTATAACCATACGAATTGCTGATGGAAGAAATGAAATTTTAAATTATATTCAAAATACCAATAAATTTAAATATTTTGATTACATTTTATTTTTAGATTTAGATGATGTTAATAATAATAATACTGTGGCAAATACATTTCATCATGCTTTAGATACTATGAATGAAAATCACAATTTAATAAGTATATTTCCAATTTCAATACCACCATCATTATATTATGATTATTGGGCACTTAAAATGGAACCGAATTATTTGGAAAATTTTAGACACGATTGTTCATACAAATCTACACGAATTAAAAAATTAATGATGGAGAAAATTATAAAAGATGTCACCAAGAAAAAACATTTAATTATAGTTAAATCTGCATTTAATGGTGCAGGTTTATATAGATTAAATGATGTTATTAAATCAAATGCACATTATGATGGTGTAACTTGTGAACATTTGTTTTTCAACATGTATTTAAACTATCATCATCCAAATAAATTTATGGTAATTCATCCTCTTTGGAAATGTGATGAACGGAAAGGTTGAATTTGTATTTAGCAAATTCGACATGGTCTGTACAAATACCTACAGCCTTTTCTATATTTTTAACATTAAAATCATACCATTCTGGTAACACACATATACTATTACTTGTTTCTATATCATTACATGGATATAACCATATATAATTTTGACTTGTCAATGTTGCGACATCTTTATCATGTATGAAACAATGTATTCCAAGTGGTAATAAAATGTCTAAAGCTTGTAAATTTTTACAATGGCACCATAATTTATCTTTATTCTCCATGAAAAATTTAAATTCTGGTACTTCATATTGTGGTTCATCATGACCTAAATATATTATTCCTCCTATATACCATACATCAATTTCAACATCATAACCTTTATGCAAGGCATTTAATATATAATCAATTTTATTTTCATCTTCTTTATTTGGACCATGTAAATTTCCACGATGAGATATTAATCGCATATTTGTACGATATTATATATCTATTTAAGTCAAATTAAAATTAAATTGTAATTTTAATTTGATAAATTATATTTTTAATTTCAAAGATTGAACAAATATACTGTCTATAAATTTATAATTCCACACATCGTTCTTTTTAATTCTATCAGACCATTCTATATCCTCTCCTTGACCCCATATCAAGTCCTCATTTAATGGATACTTTAGTATAAAATCTTTTTTAACACAAAATACTAAACCAGGAACATAATGATATATCCCAGCTGGTTCATTGTAATCTACAAGAGTATGACCCAATATTGGATGATTATAAATAATCCAATCAGACATTCTTTTCCCATTTAAATTTAAAATTTGAAATGAACATACATTCCACGTATCTTTAAAAATGGATATACCAGTATACCAGTTGGGTCCCAAATACAAGTAATCATGAAGAAAACATAAATTTTCATAACGTGCACAACGAGCACCTATATTTTTTTTACAAGTTATATGACTAGGTTTATAGCTATTAATTACAATTGTAATAATTGATGGTAATGATAGAGGTGGTTTATATACATTTTCAGTTACAAATATAATTTCAAAATTGGGTATATTTTGACTTATGATAGATTGAATTATACAATCATGAAATTGTGTATTGATTCCATCTGTACAAATAATAAAACTCCATTCTTCTTTGGTATTTTCAATTGTTGTAATGTTTGAATCTATAGTCGAGTTCATGATGCATGCCAGTTATATTATCAAATTGATAACCTTTAATATCAATTATCATTCCATTCAAATATTTTGAATTCAAATCTTTTGGTGTTAATAGAAAAACTTGACCAAAATTATTTGGATGTGTTGTTTGAACAGTATTATTTGCTGAATGAACTAGACAACTATTTTTAAAACACGCACATAATCTAGGTATCAGTTTTTTATATTGATTTTGAAGAATAAATTGCAATAATTCTTCAAAGAAATTCGGATTATGAAAACCAATTTTAATTTTGGAAAATAGTTTATTAAAAACGGTTGTATTAAATATATTACCAACTACCATTAAAGGACATGAAAATTCGCCTTGATTTTTAGCTATTTTCCAATTCCAAATATACAATCCATTATCCACCTCCATTTCAGGTAAAACGAATTCAACAGATGCTGTATTGGAAAATTTTGTATTTGTTCCTACTCCTGGTATAAAGGATATTGTATCTGGACGATTTAAAAATGATGTAATCTTTTCTTTATCAAGTGGTTTGAAAAATAAAACATCATCAACTAAAAATGATATAAATTTTGTATTCGTATTTTTCAAATATTCTCGTACATCTTTTTCAAAATTTTTTTCCTTGATAAAATTATATTTATGAAATCTATTTATAAGTAAATCATAACCTTGTTGAAATTCAAAATTAGAATATGTATACAAAATATTTATATTATCATATACACCATTACACCGCGTTTCTATACTTTGTAAAAGTGCATGTAATTGCATTGCTCTATCTTTGGAAAAAATTAACAATGAAATTTCATTCATTCTTTTAAGAATATCTGTATATTCTTCTGAATCACATGTCAAATACTTGTAATCTTCTACCAAATCTGGATGAATCCACCAATCTTCATACATATTTCCAGCATTTTTTACATTACTGCAAAGTAAATAATAACCACGTTTCTGTAAAAATTCTCTCTCTCCCTTTCTAAACACATCACCATGAATGTAATAATCATGTTCAATTGTAATCACACGAAATTTATATTTATCAAATGGAATAGATGTTAATACATCTACATATTTATTATCAATGTCTAAACTTAGATAGTCAATTACATTGTCTTTGAAATTTTCTTTCATAAATTCTTCATAATTCAGAGTTAAAGCATCTGAACATGTAAAAGGGTTGGAACGGTTATCTTTCCATAATTGTATATATTCAGAGTTCATATCTATACTACTTCCTTTCCAATTATACTTTGTTTCTAAAAGATATGTATTATTAATAGTTATGGGGTGACCAGCACCTATATCTAAAAAGGTTCCATTTTCCTTGTTTAAAAGTTGTGATACAAAAATATCTTGACCAGATTGTGAATACATTTATAAAATTCTTGTGTTTCTTTTAAATGTATTTTAACTTGCTATTTAAAGATGTATACATTTTTTTCAAATTTTTAAGATTTTTGATTGTATTTGGAAGTGATTCCAAATTATTCAATGTTAAATCAAGATATTCCATTTTTTCCAATTCACCTATAGAATCTGGCAACATCTTAATTTCATTTACACCCAATTTTAATACTTTTAAATTTTTTAATTCGCCTATAGATTCAGGTAATTGTTTCAATTCATTTCCATCGAGTTCAAGTACCTCTAACTTTGTTAATTGTGAAATTTCTTTTGGAATACATTTAATTTGATTGCAATACAAATACAATTTTCTTAAATTTTTCAATTCAAATATACATTCAGGTATAGTTTCAAAATCATTTTTTTGCAAATATAATACCTCCAAATTTTCAAATAATGTCAACTCTTGTGGTAACGTTTTATATCCATTTTTTTTGAGGTCTAGTTCAATAACCTTGGTGACATCAATAGATTTTACAATTTTATTCAAATCACCTCTATATACAATTTTATATTTGACAATGCGATTCTTACTCCATTTATTAAATTCTGATATGTCAATTTTATTAAAATCAATTTTGATTGGTTGATTTTGATAAATATATTTGTTGAGATAATACCATTCTTTACATATCTCTGACGATTGAATTTTTTCTCTTTGAGGGAGATGAGATAGAATCTCAACGAGTGTATCTTGATTAATAGACATTGTGACACTTTGTTATATGAGAGTATTTGTATATATATTATAAAATTTATTAGACACATTGTAGACATTTTCATTTTTACAATTTTTACATATTATACATATTCTATATGACAATGTTTAGAAATACTCACTATATCACGAAAATGTTTTGGAATACTTTCAAAGCCATTAAAATTGATGCACACTACTCGTAATTTTTTCATATGTATCATTGTTTTAGGTAATGATGAAAGCCTATTAAATATGACATCTAAATATTCTAAATTTTCCAATTGTCCAATAGAATTTGGTAATTGACTTATTAAATTTGCTCCAAGATTCAATCGTTTTAAATTTTTCAATTCACCAATAGAATCAGGAAGGTTTTCAATAGCATTGCCATCAAGTTCAAGTATTTCCAATTTTGTCAATCGCGAAATTTCTTTTGGAATACAATTAATTTGATTGCAAAACATGTCCAATTTAATCAAGTTTTTTAAACCAAATACACTATTTGGAATAGTTTTAAATTGATTATATCCTAAATGTAATATCTTTAAATTTTCAAACAAAGTTAATTCTTGTGGCAATGTTGTATAGTGATTTTTTGTAAGGTCAAGTTCAACTACTTTGGTGACATCTATCATTTCAATCAATTTTATCAAATCTCCAGTATATATAATTTTATATGTAATATTGTGATTTTTACTCCATTTGTTAAACTGAATGATATCTAAATTTAATTTATCAAAATCAATTTCTATTGACTGATTTTGATAAATATATTTGTTAAGATGGTACCATTTTTTACATACCTTTGACGAATGAATTTTATCTCGTTGAGGAAGATGAGATAGAATTTCAATAAGCATATCTTGATTAATAGATTCCATATTTATACTTTAATAAACTGTGAAATAATTCAAATAAATCTGTAACAAGTGTTTTATATACATATATTTGGGCAGCGGTATCAATCCAATTTGTATCACAATCGCAATTACAAGTTGTATTAGACATATTATAAAATTTAATATATACTTTTTAGACAATTTCATTTTTCAAATTTTTACGATATTCATTGTGTCTGATATTGGTTTTATATTTATGAAATTTTGTGTGGCGTGAATAGAAATTAAATGTTTTAATTCAAATATACATTCTGGTATATATGTCAACTTATTATCACACACATTTAAAATGACTAGATTTTTCAAACAAGTTATAGATTCAGGTATTTCTTGAATATTATTACGAGTAAAATGTAAATACTTTAAAGATTGTAAATGATTAACAGATTCTGGATATTCTTGAAACTCATTTTCACCTAAATTCAGGTATTTTAAATTCTTCAACTTGTTAATATCTGAGTTGATAGATGAAATGAAATTATTTTCCAGACTCAATTCTCTAAGATGTTCCAATTCCAAAATACAATTAGGTATTTCTTTAAACTTGTTTCCTTGTAAATACAATTGTTTTAAATTTTTCAATTGACCAAAAGAATCTGGCAATGTTGTCAAATTATTAAATGATAGATATAATGTTTCTAAATGTTGTAATTTTGAAATTTTTTCAGAAACAACTTCAATTCTATTCCAATTTATACCAAGTTTAACCAAATTTTCAAACTCAAATATATAATCAGGTATATCGGTAATAGAATACTGTGACAAAGCATTTATTAATTCAACTATTTTGGGATACAAAATAGGATGTATTCCAACTTTTGTAAATTCATCCAATATACGGATATCTAAAGATAATTTTACATTTTTATTTTCAGCCCACTTTACGAATTTGGGATTTTGAATTTTATAAAAATCAATTTTAATTGGTTGATTTTTATAAATATATTTATTAGAATTGGACCATGATTTACAAACAATAGAAGAATGAACTTTATCTTTTACAGGAAGGTGAGATAAAATCTCTATAAGCACATCTTGATTCAAGGATTCCATTGTAACAATTTAATTATTATTACTGATTTGTGTTTCAGTTTCAATTTTTTTATTTTGACAATTATTTAATAAATGGATGATAAAATATTAAATCCAGCTACTGGAAAATATGTATTAAAAACTGGAAAAATTGGAAAATTACTTTTACAAAAACAATCTTCTTCTAAAACTAAGAAGTGTAGTCCAGAAAATAAAAAATATAAAATTAATCCAAATTTATATATATGCAATCCTCACACTGGAAATTGGGTTCTTAAAACCGGTACTGTTGGGAAATTATTATCTACGTCAGTTAAAAAGACACCTACACCCATAGTTAAAAAGACACCTATAGTTAAAAATACATCTACACCTATAGTTAAAAAGACTCTTACACCAGTTAGTTTATATAAAAATCAATTATATAAAACCAAACATATATACAAATTAACTATACCAGAATTAGATAAATTGGGTATTCAATATGATACATGGAATAATAAAGATAATACTGCTGGTACATGTTTTTGGCATGCTATATCAAAAGGTTTAGGTTTAACTATGCATCAACTTGCTGATAAAATAAATACCATGACTGAAGATTTACCTCCTAGTTTACAACACATTTATAAAACAAAAAGTGCAATTGCAAATAAATTAAAAAATTACAAAACAACTAATTTTGGTATGGAACCAAAAGGATATTGTATTGTACCCAAAATATCTCCAGGTACTGCATTAATTATATTTTCAGTTAAAGAAGTTAAACCAAAACAATTTAAAACTATTGGTGTATTTTGTGTTTCTCCTGAAAATACTAAACCGACAAAAGTCATATTTTTATGTGATTTCATGTTTTTACATGGTGGTCATATTGAAATAATGACTCTTAATGGTAAACAAATTAATAATTCGTGGTCACAAGATATTAAAAGTGTAGCAAATGAATTGAAAAGTATTTTGACTCGTCCAACATGTAAAAACATGTTGAAGAAGATTTAATTTATTTTTTCATTTTAATACAAGTATTTTTATCAAATGTATAACCTACTTGAGTTATACTTGATATACAAAAAATTAAATTTGGATTATACATCTTCCAATTTGCATTACATTGAATTCTATTACCCCCCTTTACTTTATACATGGTTTGATTATTTATAAAGTAACCAGTAACAATTGCTCCATTTATTATATTTCCTTTATCATCTACAACACTTATTGTCACAACTCCTGTAAAAGTTGTACCTACTTTAGGTTGTGTCATAGTTATTTTTCTAATAGTTAATGGAACTGGATATATAGTTATAGTAGTATAATCAGTAACTGTTGCAGTATTGGTAAAGGTATAAAATGTGGTTATTGTTGTAGGTACAATCGTGGGTAAAGTTATTGTAGTTGGTACAGTTATAGTAGTAGGAGTGGGTGTTGTTGTAACAGTAAGAGTTGTAGTTTCACAAGATTTGCAAAATGACCCTCCACAGTCAATCATTATTTCATCACCATTTTTAATACCATCGAAACATTGAGGTAAATCTACTGTAAAATACATGTTATCAGATGGTATTGATGGAACAATTATTTTTATACCAGTATTTGATAAGATACCATTTTGATATGTTTGTGTACTTGGATTTGTATTTGAATTAAGTTGAGCACCACTATGATAAAAATCTCCAATTTTACCTTGATTAAACATTCGTTCTAATTCATATAACCCATCTGCTTGAAGTAAAGCAACTTTATAATGTTTTCCATTAGCTGGCCATCCATTTTGTAAAGGATATCCTTGTGTATAAGGAGATTTTGTCTTTTCATCAATATGATAAATTGCTAAACCACCTTCTGGTAATGTTCTATCATATCCAATTGGTTGACGATTTTCTACAAGTAAATATTCACCATCTGGAAAACCGATACTAATCTTGTAAAAATCTAAACTATTACCAACATATTGAATTGAATAATTTCCTGAATTACTTATTTCAATAACATTACCCCAACCTAATTGATATCTACACCATGCATCCATAAATCCAGGATAATTTTGACTACTATCAAAACCCCAACTATTAGCCATTAAAGAATATTTACCCAATCCAAAACCATCTCCATCTATATCATATAAATCCGGTAATCCTAGATAATGTCCAAATTCGTGGGCTGATGTACCTATACGAGCAATCTCATTTTTATATGTACCCCACCATACACTAGTTATAAAATAATTAGACACTTGTTTAAAAGATTTAGAAGTCCATATAGGTATTGACCATTGATGACTCCAAATATAATTTGTTCTATCACCATTAAATTCTGCTGCTATACCACTGTGTATAAATCCAATGGCATTATAATTGGCTAAATTAAACAAGTTATCAACTTTTGCAAGTGCTTCAATAAGAGAATTGTGAAATGTACAACCATAACACATTCCTTGTGCCGCGGTAGATTCTGTAACAGAAACATTTACCCAATCTGAAAATGTTGTATTCATAATTAATTTTCCATATGACATTTGTGAATACAAATTTTTAACAGAATGTATATCACCATTATATATTGTATTCAAATCACCTATATTTGGTAAATTGTAATTACAATCAGCCCATTTTATCATGACCATTAATATATTAAAATTTCCTACTACTTGTTGAAGTAGTCTATTTTGAGTAACTTGTCTTCTACGACGTTGATTTGTATGAACTTTTTCAGATACTTGTAAATTTAAATTAAATGGATTTACATTGCCAACTAAATATTCGGTAGGTATTATTTCACCAGTTTCACTTATATTGTTGTATACAATTTTTACATTTGAAATAGTAGTACCATCACTTGCTAAAGATGGTACGATTTCTCTAGATACATAGAAACCATTTGTATCTTCTAACCAACTGTAATGTTCATCACCTTTAACGTATAATTGAATTTGAGAATTATCAATTTGAGTTTCATAAAAAGGGTTTGGATTAGCTATAACAGCAAAAGCAAATTTTGTAGTACTTATTAAAATGATAAACAATTTGATAAGTAGAGTAGACATGTTGATAGATAAAAGATATAAATGAATACATTGAACAATTCATTTTTACAATTTATTCCAAAATTATTTGTAAATCATCTTCATCGATAATGACAGCCTGTATTATATTTTTAGGGCAAACTGAAATTTCATTACCTGTTATGTATAATTCTTTTAAATAAATCATATTATTCATAGTACTTGGTAAATGTTTTACATCATTATTTCTTAAATTTAAATGAATCATCTTTCCGAGGAATCCGATTCCTTTTGGTAATTTTGCAATATAATTCATCTCTAAATTTAAATATATAAGTTCTGATAAAAACCCGATAGTATGAGGTAATTTTTTAATCATATTATATTGTAAATCAAAATATTTCAAATGTTGCAACATTCCAATAGATAATGGAAGACAAGTTAATTGATTATTAGATATAAACAATTCTTTCAAATTACTTAATCTACCAATAGATTTTGGCAAAAATTGTAAATAATTATATGATAAATATAAAAGTTTTAAATTTTGCATTAATACAAATGATTCTGGTAATTCAAATAATAAATTATTATTTAATCCCAATTCCTCCAATGATATTAGTCTACCTATAGATTTTGGTAGTTGAATAATTTTGTTGCATTCTAGATTTAAAATTATCAAATTTGTTAGATTTCCTATAGTTTCTGGTATTTCAGTTAATAGATTTCCTGATATACTTAAATTTTTTAATTTGGTTAATTTACCAATAGAATTGGATAAGTATTCTAATCTGTTGAAATCTAATGAAAGAGTAATTAACTTTTGCAATTCTGAAATATTATTAGAAATACTTTGAATATAATTATAATTTAAATCTAAGCGTTCTAAATTTTTCAAATTGAATATAGCATTTGGTAAAAAGGTAATATGATTTGATTGAAGAATCAATACTTTGAGATTTGTTAGTTTCGATATTTCAGATGAAATATATTCAATTTCATTATTAGCCATATACAATTCTTTTAAATTTTCAAGTTGAAAAATACATTCTGGAATAATCTCAAAATCATTGAAATTTACATTTAATTTTTCCAAATTTTTAAGTCGAGATATTTCATCAGGTAAAGTTGTCAATTCATTTTTATAAAGATACAATTCTTTTAGATTGGATAGAAAAGATATATTTTCAGAAATACTTGTCAAACTATTTACAGAAATATTTAGATAAACAAGATTAAATAATTCAAATATATTTTCAGGTATAGCTTCAAATTCACAACATTGTAAATTAATTTTTACAATTTTTTTGTTATTATCAAATTCTAATGGTATAAATATATGATTACAATCCAATTCTAATTTGATATTTTTGCCTTGTAACCATTTTTTAAAAGTTGGATGTTTAAATTCTTTATATTTGATATCAATAGAATTTTTATAAATATATTTATTATTATAGTACCATGTTTTACATACAGTAGTCGAATGTATTTTATCATATTGGGGCAAATATGATAAAATTTCAATAAGTACATCCTGGTTTAAAGAATCCATTTTGTTTAATTTATATTTTCAAAATTATGTACTACACATTATTCAATTTTGTAATTTCTACAAATTTATTTCCATTCAAATATAAATATTTTAATTTAGACAAGTTGTACATTTTTTTTGATATACTTGTCAATTCATTATTTGATATGTCAAAATGAACTAAATTTATCAAACATCCAATAGAATCATTTAATTTTGAAATATGATTGCCTTCTAAAACTAAAATTTTAAGGTTAGAAAGAAGTCTAAAAGATTCTGGTATTTCTTTAATTTGGTTAAATGACAAATACAATTCTTGTAAATTTTTCAATTTACCTATATTTTCAGAAATGGTTTGTATTTGATTTCCACTCGCATATAAATATTTTAATTTATCCAATTCGTCTATCCAATTAGGTATTTCTGAAAGAAAATTACTAGTTAAATCTAATCTTTCTAGATTTTTAAGAGATAATTTTGGAAGATTGGTGATGTAATTTTCAGTCAAATCTAAAATTTTTAAATTTTTCAATTTACCTGTATTTTCAGATATACATTTTAAATTATTTCCTTCTAGATATAAATATTTTAAGTTGGTCATTTTACAAATATCATCCGGTACATATTTGATTGAATTTGAACCTAAATCCAATAATTCCAAATTTGACAAATTACAAACAACTTTTGAAAATATTTGAATGTTATTACTGTTTAAAGATAATATTTTTAATCGAGTCATTTGGCCTATAATTTCAGGTATATTTCCAAATTTATTAGAATTAAGTACCAATTTTTCAAGGTTATATAATTTAATTATAGCGTCAGGAAGAGTTGATATATAATTTTCACGTAAAATTAGTTCTTTCAAACTAGTTAAATCACATATACTGTTAGGCAATGAATATAAATTTGTCATACTTAGATTTAAACCAATTATATTTTCAAAATGCATTATCATTTTGGGAAATTTGTTATATATTGTTAAATGTTCAATACTTGGTGCAACTACTTTGGGTATATGTATCCACCTTTCATAACCATCTATATATAAAATGATTGATACATTTTTTCCCTTTAACCATCTTTTAAAATTATTGTTTCTCACTTGTTTATAATTAATTTTTATTGGTTGATTAGTATATATATATTTATTAAGGTGATACCATTCTTTACATACTAGGGAACTATTTACTTTATCTCTGAGAGGAAGATGTGATAAAATTTCAATAATCAAGTCTTGATTCATAATTATAATCTATTTGTAATTAAATGTGATATATTGAATTTTTTTTGTAGTAAAAGAATATCCTTTTTATTTGAAAAAATACGAGATGTAGAAGGTGGAAGTTTTTTCAATCTATTATTGTAAATACTGAGTAAACTTAAATTGGGTATATAACCTATATTTTCAGGTAATTTAGTCAACTCATTTCCATCTAAAAGAAATTGCTCTAAATTTGATAAATTGCAAATAGTATCTGGAATTGTTTTTAATGAATTAAATTCACATTCAAACAATTCTAATTTTTTCAAATTTCCAATTGTTTCTGGTAATGATTTTAATTTATTTGAAGTTAAACACAATATTTTGAGATTTACTAGTTTACCAATGTCATTTGGCAATTTTTTAATTTTATTATGCATCAATCTTATATCAATTATATTGTCTAATAAACATAATTCATCAGGTAAACTATTTAATTGATTATGACCTATATACAATTGTTTCAAATTTTGCAGATTAGATATATTTTTAGGTAATTTGATTAAATCATTAAAATTTAAATCTATATATTCCAAATTAGTTAGATTACCTATAGATGAAGGTAATTGAGAAATATAATTGGAATATAAATTTAAAATTTTCAGTTGTTTAAATTCAGTTATAAATTCGGGTAAAAAATGTAATTTATTGTGAGATAAATATAATTCTGTCAAGTTTTTCAATTGTTTGATTGATTCTGGAATTGTAGTTAAAACTCCATAACTATGACTTAAATTTAAACAAGTTAGATTTAATGCTAATAAATCAAATTTAATTACAGGATAAAAAGCATTTTTCAAGTCTAAGAATTTTAAATTTTTCAATTCTGGAATAGTCAATTCTGTAAAGTAATTGTAACTTAAATATAATTTTTCCAAAGTATATAAATTGTAAAGACAATTTGGTATATTTGTTAATTTATTAACTCGTAAATCTAATTCAATAAGTGATGCAGAACAAGTCAAATCTTGTAAAAAATTATCTTTCAAAGACAAGTATCTTAAATTAGGACATTTAGTTATTGAAATGTTTTCAATTTTATTACTAGATAAAGATAAATGATTTAATTTATCCAATTGGATTGTATCAGATATAGTCGTTATACAATTATTTGATAAATCAAGTTTAGTTAATTTTTTCATATTATTTATGTAGTGTGGTACATGTTTAATCATATTAAAATCGATTAATAAAATTTCTAAATTAGGTAATTTTGTAATAGATTCTGGGAAAATTTTAATAATATTATCACTCAAATCTAATATTTTTAACAATGTTAATTGTTGAATAGAATCTGGTATAATTTCCAAATAATTATTAGTTATGCGTAAATGTTGTAAATTGTTAAGAGATGGTATAAAATTTGGAAAAATGTTTAATTTATTGCGATATAAATTTAATAAACAAATACGATGCAAAAAACTTGTAATTTCAAATTCATCAATTTCACGGATATATAAATTGATATCAAATATTTTTCCATCACTCCATTTAATAAAATTTTCTGTATTAAAATGATTATATTCAATGTTAATGGGGTTTTTGTATATATATTTATTAAGTTGATACCATTCTTTACATATCAAAGCAGATTTTACTTTATCTTTTAAAGGTAAATGGGATAAAATTTCTATAATTAAATCTTGATTCATATTTTTGTTTAATCTAATTAAATTAATTTCATTTTATAAATACATTTAAACAAATTAGCAATACGTATAAATGATTAAATCCATATATTTTGATTTAGATGGAGTATTAGTCGATTCTAAAGATGTACATTATATTGCATTGAATAAAGCGTTGGAAACAATAAATAAAAAGTACGTCATTTCTAAAGAAGACCATTATAATATATTTGATGGATTGCCGACTATGATTAAATTAGAAATGTTAACCAAGACACGAGGATTGAATCAAGAACTTTATAAATATATTTGGGATATGAAACAATCTTATACTAGGGAATTAGTAGAAGAATATACACCAAATCAAGAAATTGTCAATGTATTAAAAGAACTTAAAAAATTGGGTTATACTTTATATGTAGCAAGTAATTGTATTTATTCTACTCTCAAGACAATACTATTGAAAAAGGGATATATGCCATATATAGATTATTTTATAAGTAGTGAAGATGTAACTCATTCCAAACCATCTTCTGAAATATATCTCAAATGTTTAATTAGAAATGGTATTATTCCTAAAGAAGCTCTTATAATTGAAGATTCTCAAGTAGGTATAGAAGCTGCTACAAATAGTGGATGTAATGTCATGGTAGTTAAAAATAGCAAAGAGATAACATTGGAAAATATTTTAAACAAGATTAATAGTATTAAATATAACTATCCCAAACTTAATATAGTTATACCATGTGCAGGAGCAGGTAGTAGGTTTAATACCATTACAAGTATACCTAAACCACTTGTAGATGTGAATGGAAAACCCATGATACAAGCTGTAATAGAAAATTTAAATTTGAATGCTAATTATATTTTTATAGTTCAAAAAAGTCATAACTTGAAATATCTTTTAAAAGCACTTGTACCTGACTGTAAAGTTGTAGAAATTTATACTTTAACTAAAGGTGCGGCATATACAGTATTATTAGCTCAAAGATATATAGATAATTCTAATCCACTCTTATTAGCAAATTGTGACCAAATTTTAGAATGGAATAGTAATCAATTTATAAAAAAAATTGACAATAGTGATTACGATGGATTAATTTCAACTTTTAATACAAAAATAGAAGGACAAGTTAGTAAATGGAGTCATGTAAAAATTGATAATGATGGAATAGTAACAGAAGTAGCAGAAAAGATGCCAATATCAGATATAGCTACAACTGGAATTTATTATTGGAAACATGGTTCGGATTTTGTTAAATATGCTCATCAAATGATTGAAAAAGATGTACGAGTAAATGGAGAATTTTATGTTTGTCCAGTATTTAATGAAGCTATTCAAGATGGAAAAAAGTTTATTATCGATAATTGTGAAAAAATGCATGGTATAGGAACCCCAGAAGATTTGGAATTATTTTTAAAATTTAAAAATTAAGAAAATTATTTCTAAAATTTTTAAATTAAGATTTATACAAGTCAGCAGAAGAAAGAGTGCCATTACCGATACCATAACCACGAACAAGACCAACTAAAAGGTCATTATAATTTTCTGAACTTACATTACCACCTTTTGTATCTAAATAAGTTAATACCTCATTTTTAATATTATTATCTATTAAGTCTGGACGAACTGCATATGTTTGTTGAATAACATTTGTTACATCATTTACAAGTTTATCAGCAGATACTGGTTGATTATCTATAGTAAGACGACCTGCTATTCCTTGACCAGTTGGTGTCAAACTATTATTACCTAAACCGTAACCTTTAATAACACCATTCATCAAATTTCTATATTCAGATGAGTCCAATTTAGTTAAATCACGTTGTGCAACATAATTAGCCAACATATTTGTAACGGTTGGATTAACTGAATTAGTACCTACATTATAATATTTAGCAATCGTATTGGTAACATCTGAACGAATTTGAGACATTGTTTTTTGAGAAGGAGATGTTGCATACATTGATGCAAGATATTGACCATTAATCATATTATTAAGGAATTGGGAATAATTATTTTGACTAAAATTTCCAGAAAGTGTGTCTAAATAATTGGATACATTACTAGTCATCATATTATTTAGATAATTTGGAATATCTTTACCTTTTTGAGTAACTGTCCAAGCACCAGTATTTTTATTAAAATACATGAGACCGTTATGTACTAAATCTTTATAAGTAGAATCACTTGGTAATACACCTGAAGAGTTTTTAGCATTCAAAGTTTTAACAGCTTGTTGGATACGATTTTCTAAATTAGATATCATATTACCACCACCATTAGGTACATCTTTACCTTTTTGAGTAACGGCCCAGGCACCTGTATTTTTATTAAAATATACTAGACCATTATGTACTAAATCTTTATAAGTAGAATCACTTGGTAATACACCAGAAGAATTTTTAGCATTCAAAGTTAGAACAGCTTGATTTATACGGTTATTTAAATTAGATGTATTATTTTTGATATAATTACTTACATCATTATATAATTTGTTATTAGTTATAGGCACATTATTTACAGATAAAGCTTTATTAACTTGTTTACCTTTTTGAGTCATACCCCATGCTCCTGTATCTTTATTAAAATAAACTAATCCACTATGTACCAAATCTTTATAATTAGAATTAGTTGGAAGTACACCAGAAGAATTTTTAGCATTCAATGTTTTAACTGCACGTACCATTTTATCATCCAATTTGTCTAAAATACTGTTGGCAGCATTACCGAAATTATTTAAAATTGAATTGTATGTTGAATTGGACATATCTTTCAAATTATAATTACTCAATGCGCTTGACAAATATTTACGTACAGCGGAACCAGCTGAACTTGACAAAGGTATATCATAATTTTTTAAAGCTTGATTAATATCATAACGAATATCACTTTTGGTTTTATATCTTGGTTCAGTAGGAATACGATAAGATTGAGAAGTTGTACCAACATTAATCAAGCTATTTAAAAATTTATTATAGTCTGATGTAGACATATCACCACCTTTATTTTTAAAATAATTATTGACAAATTTGTTGAAACTGTTTATATCAACATTCTTATTTATATTTTTGATATCTTTCAAAATATTTTTAGGAGAACCATTGACTGTTATTTTGCCACCATCTTTTACTAAACTATGTGCTGTCGCATAATTTTCAACAAAATCTTTAAATTGATTTTGATTTAAATTTAATTTATTAGTCAATTTATTAATATCCTTAGATATTTGGTCAACTTTTTTATTACTTGATACTCCATAATTTTCCAATTTTTTCTCAATCAATTTTTTATCTAATTTATTACTACCAGGTTTTCCCTGTTTAAGGGGTTGTTGTACACCAGGTTTTCCCAAATTCAGTGGTGGCTGTGTACCAGGTTTTCCCTGTTTAAGGGGTTGTTGTGCACCAGGTTTTCCCAAATTCAGTGGTGGCTGTGTACCAGGTTTTACTAATTTCAGTGGTTGTTGTGCTCCTTGTTTTCCCTGATTAAGGGGTTGTTGTGCACCAGGTTTTCCTTGTTTTGGTGCTTCTTGAGCTTCGTATGACAAGGTTATAGATTGTTTTGTTTTAAAATAATACATGGCAAGTATAAGTGATAAACAGACTATAACAGTTGTTGCTATAATTAAATCATACATTTATTAATTTAAATAAAATAAAAAATGTTGATAGGAATCATGATATTTATAACAATTGTTATTTTATTTATATCTGTCATTTGGAACATTAATGGTGATGAATCTTTTCAACCTTTAGTTGGAAGTAATAAATGTACCTGGGGACCTAGTTATTGGTGTGCAAATCAAGACAATGCTAAAGAATGTAATGTTACATGGGAAGAGTGTCAAAAATATATTACACAACCTCCACCATCGCCATCATAATTAAATTTTAAAAGTTATAAAACATCAACTTTTAAAATTGGTCAATATGATAATTTACACTGCTTCCAAAAATAATCGATGTAAACTAGGTTGAAGAAATGTTTTATATTGTTGAAATAATTTTGGTCCAGTTATTGATATACCATTAATATTAATATGAGATAGAGATTTATTATTGTTAATAATTTCATGAATAAAATTATCTATAATAGTCGATGTAGTAGCAGTAATAGTACCTTCAATAATAAAAGTTTGGAGTTTATGAATACTAGCACAATCTATAATTATATTTTGATTGGTATTACCCAAATTTAAATTGCCACTTATCATCAATGTTTCAAGACTTGGTAAACGAATTAATTTAACTTTGATATCTTCTTGTTCAAGTTTAATAGAAAGAGTTTTTAATTTTGGTAAATTGATAATGGAAACAAATTCTCTAGTAATTATGTCTAAAGATAAAATTTTTCCAATATTATTCAAATCAATTTTATTGGCAATCATTTTAGATTGAAGATATTGACATTTTGGTACATTATGAATGCGAAGAGTATCATATACTATATCTAATGTATCTTCAAATGTAATTAAATTGGGTAATTTATTGATATATAGATTGTATATAATATTACTTTCATTTGCATTTACTAGATTATTAAGATGTAAATTTTGTATATTAGGAAGATTTATAAATTGTAAAAGTCGAATATCATTAATGTCAAAATAAGGCGATGTTTCAGAATTATCTATCCACAATATAGCATCAGTTATATATTTAAATATATATGAAAATGGTGATGTATAAACACCTTGAAATTTAACTATTGAAGGAAATACGGATTGATAATCAAATGGGATATATACAGATTTTTCTTCAGAACTATCTAGTAATTCTATAGTAGTAATTTGATTTCTGATTTTTTCTGGTATAATATTCATTAAAATATGTTGTTTTGAATTATAATTTAAAATCAAGGTATCTAATGAATCTAGTGTATTAAATACCATTCTATAATCTGGATCTACAACTTTATCGTCAAAATAAACAATTTTGATACAACATTTATATTCTTCCAATGTAGAATCGTTATAATTTTGTAATAAAGTTTTAATATCATGACGTGTTGTTGTAGTTATTCTATTACAAATTGCATCATTGTCAAAACATAATGGTTTAGGAGTAGGTATAGTAGGTTTATGATTATAATGTTTCCACATATTTACTAATACACTTGGTTTTTTAACTTGAGGTGTTATTTTGTTCAAATTGTTCAAAGCTTGATTTAGATTTTTAATTGTTTCATAAACTACACTTTGGTTACTTTTTTTGACAGAATTTCTCAAATTTATTATACCATTTTCCAAAGTTTCTTTCCAAGCATCTGATGTATTTTTCAACATAATGTTGTCAAGATTGCCAGTAGATTGTGCAGTTTTTAATTTTTCAATATCTGTACTATGATTTTTTTCAAATGGTTTATAAGCAGTTGAAGATAAATCTGATATATCTTGCCATTTATCCAAATTAACTTGTTCTGGAGTTATTTCTAGTTCCGAATCTGATTCAGAATCTAGTTCTGAATCAGGTTCAGAATCAGATTCTGGAGATTCATGTATTGTGTCAAATGTATCAATATCACTATCACTGTCTAAATCAGTTTTTTGTTGTTCATCATCTTTAAATAAACTATTACTTAAATTTGTCTCAACCATTTTATTAGGAGATAGATTTTAAAAATTTATCTCCATTTTATACAAATTTATTATAGAATAATATGGGTTAAAAATGTTTTTAAATCTGTTAAATAATAAAATGATTTTTGTATACATTACCAGTTTTATATTTTTAATAATTTGCATTTTATTCAGTTTTACATTATATCGTTTGAGTAAAACTACTGTAAATGCACTTGTTACAAATGTAAATTGTGATACTCAATGTGATTTAACTCTATCTTATGCTATTAATAATATTTCGGTTACTAAAAATTTAAAAACTAATAATCGAAATTTTAAAAAGGATGACATTATTCCTATATTTATAAATCCTACTAATTTAGATTCACCTAAATATGTACCTAAATATATTTATATAATTTTATATGTATTCATAGGAGTTTCTGCTTTTGGTATCTTATTTTCATTATACTTTATAATCAACCAATCTACATCTACGCCTGTTGCTCTTTCATTATATAAATAAAAAGTGCTATAATAATTACTATAATAACTAATACTACGAATTTATAATTAATTGAACTAGTCGAAGTTGTCAAAGTATTTTCAAAATTTTCAACTAAATCTTGATTTTCTACTTCTACAAACATATCTTCCTCACTTCGGAATCTTCCTCCAGGTCGTCTACCTGGACTTGGTCGTCTACCTAGACTTGGACGTCTACCTGGACTTGGACGTCTACCTGGACTTGGACGTCTACCACCACATGCCTTTCCAAAATGACAACGTGGTCCATGTACATGAATTTTACCTGGAGGTGGTCTATATGTTCGTACACATGTATAACCAGAAGGTTTACGACTATCTCTTACTAATGAGTATCCTGGTGGACATCTACTTCCACTTCTTATACATTTACCAGTATAAGGTGAACGTCTATATCCAACTGGACATGTACCACCTCTTATACATTTATTCGAAACTGATGAACGAATATATCCAGGTGGACATCTACCACTTCTTATACAACGTCCAGTAGAAGGTGAACGTCTATATCCTGGTGGACATCCTCTACCTCTTATACATCTTCCTGTTATAGGTGAACGTCTATATCCTGGTGGACATACACCACCACCTCTTATACATCTACCTGTTACTGGTGAACGTGTGTATCCTGGTGGACATGGTGTATCAGGGACACATCTACATGACATTGAATTTCCAACTTGTGTACACAGAGGTCGTGTACCTGGCATACAACCACCCATACCTCCACCACCCCACATACCACCACCCCACATACCACCACCCATCATACCCATGCCCATACAACCCATCATACCTCCACATGGTCTACATGGAATATTACATGGTCGACATTGTGGTGAAACAGGTTGTAAAGGATTACAGTTAGAAGTTGGTGGTGGAGGAGGATATGGAAATGGTGGTGGAGGAGGTGGATAAGTCATAGGTTGCTGTGGTTGAGGATAAACAGGTGTCAAAGTTACATTTGGTTGAACAGTTGCCATATCTTTATTTATAATAGGAGTAATATTTTTTGTAAAAGTTGTAGAAGTTGAAGATGAAGAAGGTATACTAGTTGTTGTAGAATTTGGAGGTGGAGCATTTGCATATGCACTAGCTAACCACATTTTATCTAAATCAGATAATTGATGATTTGCTTCTGTACCTCTATTATTTTTCGTCAGTGATGCTGGAAAGAAATACAACATGATTGATTTAGAATCAAATTCAGAACCGTTAATTTGATTCTCATTATATTTCTTTAAAATATTTCTATTAATTGTTTCTTTATCCCAATTATTGGGAGGACCAGAAAATTTATTATAAACTTTATTTACATCCCATTCAATTGTTTGACCTCTTGGATTCTGATGCTCGTGAATCATTCCGACCGCGTGTCCAAATTCATGCATCACTGTAGCCCCATTCTGATTTCGATTTCTTGGTTCACCAGCGGGAACTGTATATGTTTTACCTTTAAAAGTAAATTGCCCAGTTGAATTTTTATCACCAGGAGGGTCTAACCATCCTAAATTCATAGTCGATTGAGTTTCAGGACGATTTAATGCATCTGTACCAACTGCTGAATACGCGCCATCTTTTTCGTTAAAAGAAATGCGAATAGTTTTTTTACCTTTCGGATCAAAAGTAAATTTGATATTGGAATATTTTTGAAAATCTTCAGTTATAACTTTTTCTACCCACGCATGTTTCCATGGTTCCCCTCCCATAAAAACTACATTTAATACAGTATCTTTAGGCCATAATTTCGTATTATATAAAGCAGCACGAACTTCAGGAATAGTTGAATCAATACTACGATTGGAAATATATTCTCCAATTTCTTTATTTGTTACATAATTTTCATCGTTAACATATATATCTGAACATATAAATATTGGGGCGTTCATTTTATTTATTATTGGTAAAAAAATTAAACAAATCTAATTCGTCATAGGTATATTTAGTATAATTATTCTGAATCTTTAACCTACATTTATCAAATAAACTAATACTAATCAATACATTTTTTACATACATAGATACACTATCAGGTTTTATACAATTATCTACTATATCTATATTTTTCAGAGCAATTTTATTCAAATTCCACCCATTTTTAAATGATTTTGTAAGCCAATTGTGTATTAATATAGAATATCTAAAACATACGATAGAATTATGTACATATTTATAACCATCATTATATACTAATCGGAAAAATTCTTTATCGTCACATAAATATCCTTTTTGAACCAAAGTGATTATCGAATCTAATAACATATTGGTTGTATTTTCATCATTAATACAATTATATATATCTTTGACTGTATCAATTACTTGATGAGCAAATTCTTTATCAACTTGTATATGATAAAAAGAAATGGTAATAAAATGTAACAATTCGTATAAAATACTTTGACGTTTTTTATAATTTTTCTTTGTAAAATGATTAAAAACAGAATTAATCAATTCCTTATTAATCATTTCTACACAATTAACCATGACATTATTTAAACTTTGTAAAAATAGATAGGACATAGTTTCTTGAGTTGGAACATCTATATTATTAATATATTGAAAAATTTTATCTATATTGTAATTAGTAAATAAATCTTTACAAAATGCATATTCTTTTAGTGAAAATGTAATCACTGATAGATAATACATTGTTAAAAACCAAACTTCTTCGTCATCTGATGATAAAAGTAAAAAAACTATACCCAATTGTTTTTTAGAAAATTCTAATTGAATACTAGTTTGAAATAATGAAAGATTCTTTATATATTCTAAAGCTATATGATATAAAAAATTTGACATTGCATATTCAGTATCATCCCAAACAAGACTTGTACGATTAGTCACATATTGTTTAATCATACTTTGCACAACTCTATCAGATTCCATTGAATATTTTATAAAATCTATTACCAAATCTTCAGATTCTTCTACAAAAAAGTTAGTACACAATTGTAAAAGAGATGTGTATAAATTCAAATCAGTTTCTTTTACAAGTAAATTGATATAAATTCGATATAACCATTTGATTAAATCTGCATCAGTATCATCATTATAAATAAAACTATCCGTGAAAAAAAACAACTTGTTGTAAAAACATTGCTTCATTTCTAAATTTGACGAATTTATAGATTTAGAAATGGTAATAATATGGTGACACAATACATATTTTTGATTATCATTTACTTTAGAACACAATAAATAACAAGTAAAATGATTTAAATGAAGTAAAAGTTTTTCTAATGTATCAAAATCTGGTATTTGAATATCAAAAGTAGAATATACTTTTTTATATTCATCCAAATCAAGGTCTTTATATAATTTACCGGCATCTGTAAATACCTTTGCAACATAAATAGTCTCCATCATGTCATATATATAATTTATATTCACTTATCGCTACGAGTACATTCATTTTTATAAAAAAATCAACACATTTGAAAATTCCATGACAATTCTTTAAATAGGTCATGAATAATTTCATCATGTATTGCTTTTTTATCAACAGTTTTTAATATATTAAAATCAGAACGTTTACATTTATAATTGTGTTTCAATAACAATTGATATAATATACAATGTATATTGATAAAATTTTTACGTTTATGTTGAGTCGAATTTTTATACTTTTTATCATATAATTCTATAAGAGTATCAAAGTCCTCTAATAATTTAGCTTCTATATGAGAGATATCTTCAGGTGGTTTATTAGTAATTTTATAGTAAATATAAATAATATCTTCATAAAATTTGGTATAATTTAATTCCTTTAAGAACATTTGAACATGTTCTTTATTTAATCTTCTGTATCGTACTTCTGGAGGGTCATCTTCAGTTCCATCTAATAAATTGTGAATTTTAATTTGATGGTACAAATCTTCAAATACTTTATCTGGAATATTTTGATTCTGTTTAGCTTGAAATTGATTGACACATTCTTTAAAGTGAGAACGTCTGTCATATGTATATTTACTTGATATATTAATACGGTCAATATCTTTAATACAAGAGGTAGTATTTATTAAATCAGCTTGCATTCCACAATTAATACAAGTAAAAAGATTACCATCTACATCAAATTCAGTCATTTGACATTCTTCACACTTGAGAACTTCATTCTTACAATTAGAACATACAGTAGTTCCTTCACAACTACACATGATATTTAAATTTTCAAAATTTACAATTTCATTCATATATTCTTCTGGTATAATTTCACTCAATTGAAATTGATTTTTTTTTAATAGAGTCATAAATAAATTTACAATTTTGATTTTTTCATTTTGAATTTTATTATTTTGCACCTTGACAATATTTGAATTCATAAATGAAATTTTAACTGGAGTTTTAATCATTTCCTTGTATCTTTCTATCAAAGGAACTGCATGAAATATATAAAAATTATATTTGGAATTTTTCTTTATATTTTCAATAATTGAAGTCAACTTTTCTTCTTGTTGAGTCAACATTTTTTTGGTTTTTATACTTATTGTTTCGCTCGTATTATTTTTTTGGAGCTCTTTTAATTGAGACTCGTATACATTTAATTTTTCCATCTCTGACTCGAAATATTTTATTATCAATTCATTAATATGAATTATATCTATTGTCAAGTTCATTCATTTAAATACATTCGTGTTTATTTAAATTGATTTATCAAACATTTTAAATAATAATATATATTCCATATGTTTTTAAATTACAATTTAAATACAATTAATAGGGTATAAAATGAATTATATTCCACCTCCAATTTCTTATGCCAAAGTAAATCCATTAGGTCAATTAGTAATTGGTTTGGAAAATGGTACTATATTAAATGCTGGCAGTGTTATAGGAAAACCTGGTATTTCTGGTCCAACTGGATATACTGGTCCACAAGGTCCTTTGGGACCAATGGGTCCTTATGTTACAAATATGAATATAGATAACAAGGGAGAATTGATTTACACTTTATCAAATAATTCTCATAAATTTAATGCTGGTAAAGTTCCTGGTATAACAGGTCCTCAAGGACCTAGAGGTAATTCTATTATGGATTGTAATATACGAAATAATACATTAGGTTTCTTATTGGATAATAACACATATTTAACTGCTGGTAATGTATTAGGTCCTACAGGTCCCAGAGGACCTATTGGTATGGGTTTAATAGGTCCAACAGGACCTATGGGAAAACCGTTTAAAGTATCTAGAGTTTTTACTGCCAATGATGTTTTATTTATTCTAGATGACAATAATATTATTCATACATGTGGTTATATAGGTATAACTGGACCTACTGGACCAACATCTTTTATACAATCTATTAAAATAGATGATACAGGTCATCTCATAATTGATAGCAATACAGATTCATTTAATGTTGGTTATATTTTAGGACCACAAGGTATTCAAGGTCCTACAGGACCAAAAGGTCGTCCAGGACCTATGTTACGATTAAAAGATATACATGTTACGGAAATTGGTGAATTAATATTTATTGACGAATTTGAAAAGATTTACAATACAGGTGTATTACCTGTCATCTCTAAATATGAAACCAAATTTCAAGAATTGGAACAAGAAATTTTAGATTTGAAAAATAAAATTAAAACAATGTAAATTATGGACCATTTACACCACCACCACCATCTTCAAATTCAGAGCATGAAAACATTACTGTATTTGAATTGCGTTTACCATCTGAACCCTTTTGACCAAGTCTCACATATACACTAGGACCATATTTTCCACCATAAGCTTTACATTTTGCAGCAATACCAGAAGAATTTATATATGCATTCAACAAGTCTTTTCGCTGATTCCAAATAGGTCGCCCCATATTTGAATCTTCTGGTACATATGGACAATTATAAGCCATACACATTTTTTCATTTCCAGTATTAGCTTTACAATAATATCCATCATTTTCTGATAATAATGTACATCCTGGTAATACAGTACTAGCCTGATTAGGAGTTGTATTGTCTTCATAGTAATATGCATATGTATCTATATCATCAAAAAACTCGTATGTATCATTATCCAAATAATTGGTAAGAGTTTCATATACATCTGTATCTACGTTCATTTATTAATACAAGATATTCCAAGATGAAAATTTAGAATGATGAAAAATTTCTAATAATTTTCTCAAAAAAATTTTTAAAAACCAAAAGTTTTTTTCAGGAATTTATATTTTTCAACTACCAATCAAAATACAATATTTAAGTTTTCTTTAACATTGTATTTTATAAAAAGATATTCAAGATGAAAATTACATTTACAAATTTTAGAATAAAAACTTTCGGTTTTTTCAAAAATTAAAATCTTCTTTTATATTTTCAACTACCAATTATTTGAAAATTGTATTTACAACTTTTTTAAATTTTTCAATTATCAATTTTCAAATATAAATGAAACAAATTTAAAAGATTAAACAAGAATTTTAAATGAATATACTAATTATTGGTCATAAAGGTTATATAGGTTCAAGATTGTATGAATTTTTACAACAGTACACTAATATCAAGGTAACTGGTTGTGATTTAGATGATATAAATCAACAACACTATGCAAATCTTACATTGGAATATTTATCATCATTCAATTGTATTATTTTATTGGCTGCGAATTCATCCGTAAGGTCTTGTAAAAATAATTTTGAATCTTTGAATAACAATGTTACCTTTGTTATCGAACTTGTCAAAAAATTAAATCCTTCACAAAAATTTATATATATGAGTAGTTCCAGTGTATATGGCACATGTCATGATAATCCAGTTGATGAAAACGAACCACTCACTCCACCCCATAATGAATACGATTTTTCCAAACGTATAATAGATGAATACATAATCAATACTAATTTACAATATTATGGTCTCCGCCTTGGAACAGTTAATGGTTGGTCTCCAAAAATAAGAAATGAATTGGTTATTAATGCCATGTTTAATAGTGCTAAAACATCCAATCAAATTTCCGTATATAATCCAGAAACATATCGAGCCATACTTTCTATAAATGATTTGTGTAGAGCTATTTATACTATTGTTACCACAGAAGAAGACAAACGTGGTATATATAATGTATCATCATTCAATGAAAATATGGAAAACATGGGTAAAGGGATATCACATATTTTAAATTCACCGTGTATAATTCATGAAACTGTAAAAACTGATTTTGTTACTACATATAGTTTTTCCATGTCTACTGAAAAATTTGAACAAACTTTTAATTTCAAGTTTAATGATAATTTAGAATCTATAGTACACGACCTTTATAGAAATTCACATATTACAGAAAAAACTGTATGTCGTATATGTGACAATAAAGTAACTACAATATTAGACCTTGGTAATCAACCTCTTGCAAATGATTATCATAATAATACAATATCTCTACCAGAATATCCTTTGAAATTAATGTTATGTAACAAGTGTTTTCATACACAGTTGAGTCACTGTGTAAGACCAGATATACTTTATAAAAATTATCAATATGTAAGTGGTACATCCTATACTTTAAAGAAATATTTTGAATGGTTGGCTAATAAAGTAAATAAACGAGTTCAAAACAATGTTGAAAAAAATATACTAGAAATTGCTTGTAATGATGGTACTCAATTGGATATATTTAAACAAATGGGATGGAATACTTTTGGTGTAGATCCAGCAAGTAATATAGTAAGTAAAATTACAAATCATAAAGTATATGATGACTTTTTTTCAACTGCTTTTGTAACCAAATTTCGTCAAGATTATCCAGATTTAAAATTAGATTGTATAATGGGTCAAAATGTCATTGCTCATCTTGATAATGTAAAAGATTTTATACAAGCTTGTAAAATGTTGATGGATGATGATACGTTATTGTATATTCAAACTTCTCAGTGTAATATGTATAAGAATAATGAATTTGATACTATATATCATGAACATCATTCATTCTATTCTATAAATTCCATGTTAACTTTGGTAGAACAAGCAGGTTTATTTTTAAAAAGTGTTGAAAAGACTGATATTCATGGTACTAGTTTCTTATTTACCATATCTAAAACAAAACCAAATAGTAAAGAACAGCAAAATGTATATGACGAATTAATTCAAGAAAATACAGATGGATTGCATTCTGAAAGTTTTTATGAAAATTATGCTCGTCAAGTTACAACTTTGTGTAAAACTTTGCTTACATGTTTACAAGATTATCGTTATCAGGGATATAAAATAATTGGTTATGGAGCAGCTGCCAAAGGTAATACACTATTAAATTATATCAAATTTAAATTGGATTATATAGTAGATGATTGTGATATGAAATGGGGGTTATATACACCAGGTATGAATATACCTATATACTCTCCTTTAAAATTAAAAGAAGAAACTGGAAAAATTTTAATGGTACCACTTGCATGGAATTTTTTCAAAGAAATTTCAGAAAAAGTTACAAAATTAGTTAAAGATACTAGTGTAGAATTGACTTTTATTAAATACTTTCCTCAAGTTGAACTTGTAGATTTAAAACAACCACCTCCAGTCACCGTGATTTGTCATTTTTACAATGAAGAGTATTTACTTCCATTTTGGTTAAAGCATCATAAAGATATGTTTACCAAAGGAATTATGATTGATTACAATTCTACTGATAATTCTGTAGAGATTATCAAATCCATTGTTCCGGATTGGGAAATTATAACTTCTCGTAATTCAGAATTTGATTCAAGATTGTGTGATGAAGAAGTAATGGATATAGAAAAAACTATTCAAGGATGGAAAATTGCCTTAAATGTCACTGAATTTTTATCATGTGATTTACCATCTCTGATTAATGTAGATGATGAAACTCAAAGTATAACTATTACTTGTTATCCAATGTATGAATCTTATGAACATGAAGCATACAAAGGAATAAACGACAATCTTCCTCTTATGAAACAAAGAACATTTGGTATTAAAAATAACTCTAGAAGTACTCGGACACTTCATAGAGCTGAAAAAGGTAATTATTGTCAAGGTAGACATTATAATAGAATTTCACCAGCAATTAATTCAGAACCTAAAGATGTTGTCATATTTTGGTATGGATTTAGTCCATTCAATAATTCAATAATTAAACGAAAATTGCAAATACAAACTAGAATGTCTTTATCAGATAAAATTAATAATATGGGTGTAGAACATTTAGTAACTAAATCAACTCTTATAGATAAATTTACATCGATTCAACCCTATTTAATAGATTTTAGCAAAGATGAAGTACTAAAATATCATTTTAAATAGTTATAAAGATGAAAGATATTTAAATAAATGTTAGATACGTATGGTCCTGGAGATACCTATTTATAGATTTAGAATAATTACATGACCAAATGGAATGTATAAAGAGTGTGATGCTAATAAATTGGCAAAGAAATTTTCTGAATTATTAAAAAATCATCCTGGATTTAATAATAAATATATTTTAAAAAATGAAAATGATATAATACAAGTTTAAAAACAGTAAATGGATTATGTCATCAATGAATTTTTAAAATATCTATCAGATGAATTAAAATTAAATATAAATTCTGTATATAAATTATGGGATAATTTTAATAATAATTGTGTAAATCAGATTGATAAAAATGATAAACAATTGAAATATTTTGATTATCAATCTAATTTAGATTCTATTGAAGAAACAATAGAATTAACTACAATTTCATCATTACCATCAACACCTTTATCTCCACCTCTTTTGAGAGCACCACCTCCGTCACCACCACCTTTAAGAACACAAGCATCGACTAAAAATTCAAAAAAATATCTACACACATATACACCTTATAAACATTATGAACCACCAATCAGAACATCATATGATGTTAGTTCAAGGAAATCAAGGGCAAGACATGAACCAATATATATTATGAAATTTGTATATAATTCAAAAAAGAATATGTGGAATTTAGATGTTCATGGTATGACTAAAAATTATACTATAAATGTATCATCTAATCACGTAAGTTGTAATTGTATTGATTTCAATATGAGAGCCAAACAAAAAAATATATTATGTAAACATCTTTATAATTTTATATATCAGCTGTTTAATAATACGGAAAATGTGTCTACTATCGAAGAATTTAACATAGTATATCCCACAATTCATGAAGAATTGTATAAACGTTTAGAAAATTATAGACAAAGAACTCAAATACATCCTCCGACAAATTCTTCAATCACTGTTAAACCAGATGATTCATGTTTGATTTGTCTAGTTGATTTGGAACAAGATGATAAAGAGATATCATTTTGTAAAGGCGCTTGTAAACAAATTCTTGGACATAATACTTGCCTTAAAATTTGGTTTATGAAACATAATACTTGTCCACTTTGCCGTTCTGTAACTATAATGAATAATTCTAATAATAGAGATGGACCACTTTATGAAATTATTTAAATTGTAATTTTATATACAATTTAAATAAGAATTGCATTAATATAGGAAGAAAATGAATGATCCACCTATTTTATCTGATTTGGAAACTTTACCATTGATACATAAAAAAACTGAACACGAGGAAATTATAGATTTGGATGATTTTTTTTCAAATTTATATGATTATTATCTAAATAAGGGTTTTTATCCTTCGATATTAAAAAAAATTATCCACTTGATTCAATATACAGCTCTTATTGCAATTTTTCTATTATTTAATCATATTGATTTAGATATATCATTAAGTAGTAAACAACTTGTTATAACGAACATGTCTTTTTCATTTATAAATATATGTATTCTTTTATCGTCTTTTATAGGATTTGTTATGATATCTATATCATCTTTTAAATACATCTATAATATGTATACTACTAAACAGTTTTATAATAATAGACTCAAATTGATTGATGAACAAATTATCAACATGTATTGGACAGATATAGTTAAATTTCTTATAGATTTACAAGCTAAAGAAAAATTTTATAAAATACATCCAACTTTATCAGATAATCAAATTACAAATCATATTATGCGTATAGATAATATTTTAATTGCATTGATTCAAAAAAATATAATTACAACAAGTTTATTTATTCCAATAATCAATTACAGGGTACCGTATTTACCAAAATTATATCTATTTTGTATTAAAAGAGGTATTATAGATAGTGTTTTTAATCAAAGAAAACAATTAGATATTTCATCTAATATCGAATTAATAATTATAAATAAATTAACTTTATATTCAATTGGAATAATTATTTTTTCACCATTTATTTTGGTTATACTTTCTCTATTTTTTATATTTAGATATTTTGATGAATTTAGACAAAATAAATATACAACTATTAGAACTAGAAAATGGTCTAGATATTCTAGATGGTTATTTAGAAAACCAAATGAATTATATCATGTATTACATAAACGCCTAAGTATAGCCTATATTTATGCCGATATGTATATACAAAATTTTTCAAATGAACTACTAGTTGTTTTTTCTAGATTTATAGCCTTTATTTGTGGAACACTTTTAGTAACTTTATTAACACTATCATTTATAGATGAAGATTTTATTCATATACACGTATATCATGATAAAACTGTAATGTGGTTTATAGGGGTTTGTGGTATAATTTTATCATTATGTCGAGTAACTATTAAAGATGAATACCACCTTTTTACTCCAGAAAAATATATCAAAAAAGTTATACAATATATTCAATATTATCCTTCTTCTTGGCAAAATGAATTACATACAGCATGGGTTAAAAATGATTTCACATTACTATTTCAACATAAGATGATTTATATTCTTGAAGAATTGAGTAGTATAATTATAGTCCCATATTTACTTTATTATAAAGTAAAATATGAAGTGGGTGATGTAGTAAAATTTTTTATAGAACATGTTCAAAAAGACAGAAAATATAATTTGGGTTATGTTTATATCAATAAACAAGAAATATACCAAAATTTGGAACAAAGTGTAAATGAAGAATTTATAAATTTAGTCTCTCATTCTCGTTATAATTTTGGAAATATTTGAAAGTGGTTTAAACAATAGTATTTTTATATAAATGGATATACTACATGCACATTTATGGGGGAAACCTTGGACAGATGAATTGGGTATTTTAACTTTAGATACAGAAGCATGTGAAAAATTACTACAAATGATTGAAGAACAAGTTTCTATACAATTTGTTAAGATTGTATTACCAGAAGTTTGGGATTTTATAGATAATTATATTAAAGAATGTGGAGCATGTTTTTTTCGCTTATCTGGAGCATCACCAAAAGATTCTACGTATACATGTCAAGAACCATTATTAAAAGCTGATAGTGTTGAGTACCTACTAAAAGTGTGTTTTGAAAGTAATAGATTTATGGAAGAATTAGACGAAGCTATTTTACTTGAAAATGAAATTGCTTTAATATTGAGAAAATGGGATGATAATATTTGTAAGTGTGACGAATATCGTATATTTGTTGGTGATGGAAAATTTGAATTAGCTGTTCGTATGTCGGATACAAAATTGGCATCTGGTGATGTAGAACAACAATTACGTAATTTTGTTGAAAAGTATGTATCACTATTTCCATCACCCACACTTGTTGTTGATGTTGCATTCGATCCAGTAACACAAAATATAACATTTATCGAATTTAATCCAATCGATGATGAATTGGATATATATAATGTAGATTTAGATTTATTGTCTGATACAATTCGAACAGCTCAAGTTCAACAAAGTGTAACATATAAATTATTATCAGAATGGAATACATCTTATCTTCAAGATGTAGAATTGATAAAAAATGAAGTGTAATTGTATTTATAAATGAAAAAATAACAACATGTATCATCATTTGAAAACAGAATCTCAAGATGAATGGTCCAGACGAGATTTATTTTTCATAGACAAGTCATTTATAAATGCATTTTTAAGCGATTTTACTTCTTCTTTAAAATTAGGAGCATGTATAGTTGTAAATAAAAAGAAATATTATACTGGATATAATCAAAAATGTCGCACACAAATTTTTAAAAGTAAATATGTATCATTACATGCTGAAATTCATGCACTTTCCAATTTTATAAAGAATGAATATGGACAATATAAATTGAATAATTGGTCAGCTGATAATAACAATACTACAATTTATATAGTCAGATTGATGAATAATCCTCTATTACCACCATATGGTATTTCTAAACCATGTAAACGTTGTGAATCATTCTTGTATCAACACCACATCAAGTATATAAAATATACAGATGTAGATGAAAATGGTAAACAAATTTTAGTTACACTTCAACGAAATTAATTTAACTAAAACTACAACGCGGTCGCCCATTGTAAAAGTTTTGAGTTGAAAATTTACCAGATGTACCACTAGCTACACTTGTAAAACTTCCTAAAATAATACACCAATGACCACATTTACTTGAACCACAAACTGGTTTATCTGAAGTTGGATTTTGAACAATAGATTGTTCATCTTGATATAATTGAACACATCTAGCTCCCATTACACCATTACATTCGCATTGAGCTGCAACTCCTGGAGCTTTTCCAGCTTTCAGAGAAGCATGCCAAATATTTTGTGCATCATATGCTGCACATGCATCTGCATCGGCATTTTTACTTGTATCATACTTCATAGGTGGTAAATTAAATGTCGCTCTAAATTTATTAATAGCCACTACAGCGGCATCTGCATCTGGATTATTAGTAGTTGGCATTGATGGTGTACTAGTTGTACCAAGTGGTGTACTAGTCGTACCAGGAGTTGTACCAGGAGTTGTACTGATTGTACCAAGTGGTGTACTAGTCGTACTAGGAGATTGTGAAGATAAATATTGTTCATCAGACATGGGTGGATTTATATATGCAAAAGCAGAGGTATTATCATTGCTTTGTTGATAAAAAAACTTTGTATCATCATCCTTAAAATCAAGAGTTTTAATATATGCTATAGCAAATGCAATAGAAATTACAATTAAAATGATAATAATATACATTTATTTATTAATAGTTTTCCATACAATTAGTTAAACATTTTATTTAACTTTGAATAAATAAAATGTTTAAAATAGATAATATTGGTCCAACTGATTTGACAAATTTACAAAATTGTTTATCGTGCGATAAAAATGGGGGTAGTAACAATGGTGATACAGGTCCAACAGGACCAACAGGTCCAACAGGAGGTGGCAGTTATACTGGCACTGGATTGTTTGGTCCAGGATTTCCAAATGCTGGGACAATAATTCCAGATACTATGACAACACATAGAGCTATATCGTTATTACGTCAACCAAATACTTATTATCCTTTACAATTTGGTTTATCCGTGGGAGTTTCAAATATTGCAGATGAAACTGCCATTATTTTCGGAAATTACGATGAAAATAGTTCAAATAATGCATCAAATACGGTAGCTATAGGATATTATTCAGGTCAATATAACCAAGGTTCTAATGCAATTTCACTAGGTTTTAATGCTGGTCATACTGGACAAGGTGGTTATTCTATTGGTATAGGTGATGCAGCTGGATATCAAAATCAAGATGTATATGGTATAGCTATTGGACAAGGAGCTGGTTATGATACACAATCTGCAAATTGTGTAGCTATCGGTAGAGAAGCTGGTAGAACAGAACAAAGCGGGGGTGCGATCGCAATAGGATGGTCAGCTGGGTATACATCTCAAGGTCAATCGTGTGTAGCAATAGGTGCTGGCTGTGGACAAGAATCACAGGGTGATAATAGTGTAGCTATAGGTGGATTAGCAGCAACATATAATCAAGGACAAAATTCTATCAGTATTGGTTATAATGCTGGAAATACATCACAAGGTAATATGACTGTTGCTATTGGAGTAAATGCAGCTTCAGATACTCAAGGTAATTTATCTGTAGCAATTGGTGAGGCAGCTGGTCAAATTACACAAGGAACTTATTCAGTTGCCATGGGTCCAGGTGCAGCTAGTTTTATACAAGGTGGCAATTCTGTTGCCATTGGTGTTAATGCTGGAAGTACATCACAAGGTGGAAATAGTGTTGCTATAGGAAATTCAGCTGGATTTAGTGGTCAAAGTGGAAATTGTATTGCACTTGGTACAAATTCTGGTTATGCATCACAAAAAGATAGTAGTATTGCTATAGGAAGTAATTCTGGTTATGCAAATCAGAGTAATTATAGCATTGCAATCGGTGTATCTTCTGGTTATTCTGAACAAGGTGTAAATTGTATTGCTATTGGTTCTTCTTCTGCTACACAAAATCAATCCATTTATGGTATAGCAATTGGTTATAATGCTGGTAATTCTTCACAAGGAGCCAATAGTATTGCAATTGGAAATGGTGCTGGTTATGGTAATCAAGGTAGTAATAGTTTAGCTATAGGTTATAGTGCAGGACAATATAATCAAGCTGGACAAGCACTATCTATAGGTACTTTATGTGGTTTTACTGGGCAAAGTACATATTCAGTAGCAATTGGTTATCAAGCTGCACAATATGGTCAATCTTCAAATAGTGTAGCATTAGGATTTAATGCAGGTAATACGTCACAAGGTTCAAATAGTATTGCTATAGGTCTTAATTCAGGTATGATGTCTCAGGGTGACAATACTGTTGCTATAGGTAAAAGTTCAGGAGCAAGTGGTCAACAAATAAATGCTGTTGCTATAGGTCCATTTTCTGGGTTGATTGATCAACATCCAAATTCAATTGCTATAGGCAATTCAGCAGCACAAAATACACAAGGATTAAATAGTATAGCTATTGGTTATGCTGCTGCTATAAATTACCAAGGTCAAAATTGTGTAGCTATAGGCAATGGTGCTGCTATGACATCTCAAGGTAATTATAGTATAGCATTGGGTTTTTCAACTTCAACTTTTGGGCAACCTGCAAATTGTATAGCTATTTCAGCTGTCGATACAGGTGTAGACAATCCAGTTGCAAATAGTTGTGTTATTAAACCTATAAGAAATGTTAATGGCGATGCATCAAGTCAAATGTTTTACGATTCAACTACAGGAGAATTGACATGGGGTACAATTCCATCTTCTATTCGTTATAAAGAAAATGTTGTACCTATAACAAATGATAACATCGAACGTGTATTACAATTGAATCCAGTAGAATTTGATTTTAAAAGCAGTGGTAAACATTCTTTCGGTTTAATCGCCGAAGATGTTCATGAAATTTTACCACAATTGATAAAATTAAATCCTGAATCAGGTATTATAGAAGGTGTAGAATATGAACAACTTGTTGCTCCATTACTTGTATTAATTAAACGTCAACAATTACAAATCGAATCCCTCACTTTTAGATTAAATGCTGCAGGTCTTTAATTCATTTGTTTACATAAACCAGAATATAAAAGTTTTAATTTTGAATTACTGCATTTTGAACGCATTAAACTACATAAATTCCCATATGTATTTCCATCTGAACCACATACTGGTTTTGCAATTGAATTACATGGTTTTTTACAATCGCTTGATACAGGTGCTTTTGGAGGTTTAGGTTTAGGTGTAAGTTTAGGTTTAGGTGTAAGTTTAGGTTTAGGTGCTTCTTCGCATTTTACAATTTGTAAATCTGGTTGTCTACATAAAGCTTGATTATATAAACATTTATTTGTATATTTTTTACCGTCTGACCCACAAACTGGGTCGTAATTTTTAGGACAAGACTTTTTATCACACGAATCAATAGAATCTTTATTGTCACATGCACCATATTTTACTATTTTTAACCCAGGATTTTTACAACTCACATGACCAAAAGAACAAGGACCTTCATATGTTATACCATCTGAACCACATACTGGGTTATTCTCTACACACGCCATTTTATTACAAAGTTCTGCTCTCTCTTGTATAGGTTGTGGTGATATTTTAGGTAATTGTTGTAGGGTTGATAATAATTTATATATAATGATGTACAAACATAATATAAATATAAATGTAATTAGAATATACATTTATTAAATTATATTTTTTAAAGATGAATCAAATTGTCGACATAAATTCTATTATTATTTTCATTGTTAATTTTAAATGAAACAAAATCATTTAAAATTATCTCTTATAATATTCTCTATAAGGTTCATTCGGAATAGGAGAAACAAAATTTTTACGTGAACGTTGTTGTTGGTTGTGTTCATTACTTTGAATTTGTTCAATATGATTAATACTTGCACCATTTAATACCATGGTTTTATATTTACGTTTAATTTGTTGAAGAGTTTTATATTTTTCTTTAATTACGTTAAATTGTTTTTCACATTCATTCAATTTTTCAAATATTTCTTCATTCTCTCTTCTTAATTCTAAATTTTCCATTTCTAATACACTTACTTTCGATTTTACCTTTTCATCAACTTCATCACCTACCATCTTTTCTTTCAATTCTTGAAGCATTATAATAATTTCACTATTATCATGATTAGATACAATTGAATTATATTTTTCTTCCAAATTTTCAACAACGTTTACTTCTAAATTTTCAACTATAGTTGAAGTCAATCGTTCTTCTAATTTAGAAAATGTATTTTCAAGAGTATCTAAAGTTTTTTCAATATTAGATTCTAAATTACTGCCAAGCACTTTTTGAATTGTAAATTCAATTTGTTTTTCAAGTACTTTTTCAATATATGTTTTTAAACGATTTTCAAGTATTTTTATAGTAGATTCTAATTGATTTTCAAACATTTTTCTAATAGAAGATTCTAATTGTGTAATAGATAAATCAACAATTTGTTCAGTAAATTGTTTTGTAGTTGTTTCTACATCTACGTATTGTTCTGTAACAGCAGGTGTTTCTACATCTTGTTCTATAGAATCTGTAACAGTAGGTGTTTCTACATCTTGTTCTATAGAATCTGTAACAGTAGGTGTTTCTACATCTTGTTCTATAGAATCTGTAACAGTAGGTGTTTCTACATCTTGTTCAACAGAATTTGTAGTATTTTCATTTAAATTTGGAAAAACTGTAAAAAATACATTAGGTATATTTTGAAATTGGAAATCTTTTTTAAAAGCATATTTGTTGAAAGATGAAGATATTTTTGATAAACGATGAGATACTTTAGAAGTAAAAGAATCTTTAAAATCCAACATTTCTTGTTCACTCGCTTTTAATACAAATTTATTAATGTAATATAAAGTTGAAAATAATAGTAAGCAATCAAAATCATTAAACATTACAATATTATTTTTATACTCTGGTTTATATTTGACAAATAAAGAATCAAATATAGTAGAGAATTCTGTTTGATATTTTGTATACATACCAACATCTACGTGGAGATTAAATCCTTCTTGTAGACGTTTTTTTGGCATTTCTAACACTAGAACCATTTTATATATTTAATCAAGTTTCTTAAACAATTATTTTTCATTTTCATAAATAAATAATTATGAATATATCATCATTTAGAATAATAACATTTGGAATTTTTGTATTAATAGTTGGTATTATATTTTATCTTGTATCTAAACAAGCTCGTGAAAATTACTCTCAATATAATCCCATTATTAAAACTTTGAAACAAGAAATACTTTCTTGTTTCCCAGAATTAGTTCATCTACAAGTATTTGAAGATAATAAATCTTATACTATTAATAAGGAAAAAATTTATCTATGTATTCGAGATAGATATGGGCAATATTATGAAAAGAATATTTTAATGTATGTATTACTTCACGAAATAGCCCACACATTATGTACCGATGTGGGACATACCGAACAATTTAAAGAAATTTTCAACATTTTATTACAAAGAGCTACTGATGCTGGTATATATAAACATGTAGAAATACCTACTGATTACTGTAAATTTGATTGAAATGTATCAATAGGAATTCTATGTGAATATACCCTAGGTAAAATATAATTGTAATAAAATGTACATAAATTATTCATTTCACTATCTACTCCAGAATTTTTAATTTTTAACCAATGTATTGCCATTGTCAAATATCCAGTATACATCAAATAATGATATGACACTGCACCCACTATGTCGTAATTTTTTGTTCTAGATACTTTATAAGCAATTTTATATGAATATATATACCACAATACAAGATGTTTTAATAAAGTTCTAGAATGTATATCGTCACCATATTCAAAACATAAATCAATACCTTGTTTAAACATTTGAGAAACATGTTTTAATTTACTAGGTAATACTTTTCTACCCAATAAATCAAGAGCTTGAATACCGGTAGTACCTTCATATAAAGATGCAATACGTGCATCACGATATATTTGTTCAACTGGATTATCTGAAATATATCCATGACCACCATATATTTGAATACCAAGATGAGCTGCTTCTATACCACATTCAGTCAAAAAACCTTTTAAAACTGGGGTAAGAAATTCCAATTTATCAACGTTTCCTAAATCAGCTAGTTTAGCGCAATCATAAATCATACTCCTAGCTCCTAATGCAAATACACGTTGTGTCATCAACATTCTTTGTACATCTGGATGAACTACAATAGGGTCAGCAATTTTATTTGGATATTTAGCACCAGATAGTGAACGCATTGCTAATCGATTTTTTGCATAATCTAATGATAATTGAAAGGATAATTCACATGCACTTAATCCTTGTATGGCTGTGCCAATACGTGATGTATTTATAAAAGTAAACATGTGATTCAAACCTTTATTTAATTCCCCTATTAATTGACATCGAGCTTCATTAAATACAAGTTCACATGTAGATGAACCATGACAACCCATTTTATTTTCTATACGAGTTGTTATGACATTGTCACTTTTTGGTACAGTAAATAATGAAAGTCCTTTAGTTCCAGATGGTGCTCCTTCTGTTCTAGCTAAAACACAATGTAATATATTTTCAGTAAGGTCGTGATTACCACATGAAATAAAAATTTTAGTTCCGTTTAAAACATAATCTTCACCTTCTTTTCTAGCAATGGTTTTCACCAAACTTAAATCTGAACCACATTGTGGTTCTGTTAAACACATTGTCCCTAACCATTCGCCACTACATAATTTCGGTAAATACATATCCTTTAACTTTGTATTTCCATGTGAAAGAATAGTTTGAGCAGCACCAAAACCTAGACCAGGATACATGCTCCAAGCCCAATTAGATGTTGCAAGAATTTCACTTTTAATAATATGAGATGAAAGAGGTAGACCAGAACCACCATATTTTTCAGGCAAAGCTAAACCTTGCCAACCACCATTTTTATAAGTATTATAAGCAGATTTAAAACCAGGTGAAGTAATGACATGTCCTTTATCAAAAGTACATCCTTTCATATCCGATAAATGGTACAAAGGATATAGCACATTTTCAGCAAATTTGCTAGTTTCTTTTATAATGTGAATAAGAGGTACATCAACATTTAATTTTTTATAATGACTTTCGAATTTGTGAACTCGATTAGCAATAAATAAAATATCTTGTACAGAAGCTTTAAACATTTATAAAAGTACTTTAATCTTTAAAAACTAAATAAAATAATAGCAATATATTATTAATTTTGTTGTTTAATTTCAAACAAGTTAAAATTTTGATTAAAATATTTAAATTCATTTATTAATTTTAAATGATATTAATTCTAGTTTCATTTTAATAATATAAATATTTTATGCCAACTATATATCTATATATAATAAATGAGTGATTCAGAATACGAATATGAAGAAAAGGTTGAATTAAAAGCAGTAAAAAAACCTAAAAAGAAATATCCTAAAAAAATTTGGATTGAAAAAGAAGATTTTGAAGCACTAAATATTATTTTAGATGAAACTTATAATAATAATCGTGTAAAATGGTTTAATTTGAAATTATTATATCATTTATTGTATTGGTCTGGATTACGTATATCAGAAGCACTTGCACTCAGTAATAAACAAATAGTAGATTATATAAATGGTCAATCTATTCAAGTAGTTATATCTAAAACATATTCTACACGAAGTTTGTTAAATACCAAGAGTATATATGAAAAATTTGAATATTTTAGAAAACATCAGGATGAAATTAATGAAGTTGGTTTTTGTAACTCTTATGGTGGTAAATTAACATTTAGACAAGCCCAAAAATGGTCTTTTCCTCTTATGTATAAACTTCAGATGCAGAAATTTGGTAAAGTTGAAAATCCAAATAAATTATTAATAACTCTTCACAGTTTTCGTTGTTCTTTCATCAATAGATTAATTCGTAGTAATGTTCCACTTCCAGATGTATCACAAATTGTTCATCATAAAAATATAAGTACTACAATGGGATATTTACGTACCTATCCAAATATAGAACGATTTAATACCATGTTGGATAATACTGAATTTTAATTTTTCAAAGAAAAAATTTCAAAAGTTTCGCTATAAAATAACTTTTGAAATTTATTATAAATTAGTTTGCAAATCAAGTAATTGAATACTCAATTTTTCAAATTGTTGTTGCAATCGTGCCAATTCTTGAATACCAGATTGTAAATTATATTGGACATCACTAAGTGAAACAGAAGGAACACGTTGTCGTTTAACAACTGGAGATGAAGGAAGTGAACGAACAACACGTTGTTCAACACGACCTCCGTTAACTGTTGATTCTTTAAATACACCGCCATTAACAGTTGTATATTTTGGTTCCCAATCGAACAAATATAATTTATCAACACTAATACGGGGTGAATTGTAAGTAGAATGTAGAGGAGTGCATTCAGATTGAATATTATATTTATTCAATTCGTTATCTGTTTGAACATTTTCAAATACAAATTTAGTTTCTATTTTTGTCGGGGTACATTCACCTTCATATAATTCAATTTCAGTAGAGTTAAATAAAGATTCTGGTTGATGTATTACACAATTTAAAGTAGGTGTGCATTCACCATCTTCTAATTCAATTAGAGGAGTTGGAGGTGGTGGAGGAGGAACTACAACATTTTTAGGTCGTCGTGTTACATATTTGGGAGTAAAAGCATCTGCAGTTGGAATAGATGCATTTGGGTCTCGTTCTTGAGATTTTGTAGTGGTAGTTACAGTTTGCTTGAATTGTTTGCGTTGTAATTGAGGGAGTTGGTGATTTTCTTCTTCTTCATATAAAGGTTGAATAAATGTTGACCAGAAATATGACATTTATTAAAAGTAGAATTTATCTTTAAATAAGAAAATTTTGCAAAAACAAAACTGGATTTTATAAGAGATTTTTTAAATAAATGGTATATAATTGCAATTGTTATGATGACAGTAATACTGGATGCCGATGTATTAATTATGTTACAATAGATTCAAATGGAAATTTAATTATTATGTATACAGACAACACATGTCAAATAGTTGGTAATATAGAATGTAAAACTGGTTCTACAGGACCAACAGGTCCAACAGGTGCATTTATAATAAGTACATATGTAAATTCTTCAGGGTATATGTATGTAACATTATCTGACGGAACTATTTTACAAGCTGGTTATGTTTATGGTCCAACTGGGTATACTGGTGCAACTGGTGCAACTGGAGCTACTGGATTGCCTGGATATTCTACAAATACAGGTGTAACTGGTGATACTGGTTCTACAGGAGCGATAGGAGCAACAGGGGCAACAGGAGCAACTGGTGAAACAGGAGATACTGGACCAACAGGTAATACAGGATGGACTGGTGCAACTGGTTATACTGGACCAACAGGTAATACAGGTTGGACAGGTTCTACAGGTTGGACAGGTTCTACAGGTCCAACAGGTTCAACTGGTGAAACTGGTTCAACTGGATGTACTGGAACGACTGGATGGACTGGAACAACTGGATATACCGGTGCGACAGGTGAAACTGGTTCAACAGGACCTACCGGAACAACAGGAGCAACTGGTGAAACAGGTTCAACAGGATATACGGGTGAAACTGGTGCGACAGGTGATACTGGAACAACTGGATATACTGGTTCAACTGGTTATACTGGTTCAACAGGTGATACAGGAGCAACTGGTTATACGGGTTGTACTGGTTCAACTGGATATACAGGAAGTACGGGATATACAGGGAATACTGGCGAAACTGGTGCTACAGGCTGGACAGGTTCCACAGGTTATACAGGATGTACGGGATTTACGGGTGAAACAGGTGAAACTGGTACTACAGGTCCAACTGGTTCGACAGGTTATACTGGATATACAGGAAATACGGGTTGCACAGGTCCAACTGGATGGACTGGTGCAACAGGTCCAACAGGTCTTCCAGGATATTCTACAAATACAGGTGAAACAGGTTGGACAGGTCCAACAGGTCCAACAGGACTACCAGGTTTTGCATCAACTACTGGTGCAACTGGATATACTGGTGCAAGTGGTTATACTGGGTCTACTGGTCCAACAGGAAGTACTGGTATAACAGGAGTAACTGGAAAAACTGGGGCAACAGGAGCAACTGGTGCGACAGGTGCAACAGGAAGTACTGGTATAACAGGGGTAACAGGTTATACAGGTTCAACAGGAGTAACTGGAAAAACTGGGGCAACAGGATCAACTGGATGGACTGGTGCAATTGGAGTAACTGGTGCAACTGGTTTAACAGGTGTGACAGGGGCAACTGGATGGACTGGTGCGACAGGAGCGACAGGTGCAACTGGAACAACAGGAGCAACAGGAGCAACTGGATGGACTGGTGCAACTGGTGCAACTGGTCCAACAGGTTCAACTGGGTGGACAGGAGCGACAGGAACAACAGGAGCAACAGGAGCAACAGGTATAACTGGAAACACAGGAGCAACAGGACCAACTGGAAATACAGGCGTAACAGGAGCAACTGGAGAGACAGGAGCAACAGGACCAACTGGAGCAACTGGAGCAACAGGACCAACTGGACCAACTGGACCATATATAGGTACAGGTTTCTTTGGACCAGGCTTTGCAAATGCTCAAACTACAACGCCTGAAAATATATCATATAATCAAGCCATCTCATTATTACGTCAACCTGCCACATATCACCCAACTTTCTTTGGTTCAGGTATTGGAACAGATGCATCACGTATACCCAATTCGTCTGCCGTAGTTATAGGTAATCATAATGATACAACTGGTCCAAATAATGCAGCGTTTTCAGTTGCAATTGGATATTATGCTGGACAAATGTCTCAAGGAACTGGTGCTATTTCAATAGGATATCAAAGTGGGTATAGCACACAAGGTTCAGGAGCTATAAGCGTAGGTTATCAAAGTGGAAATTTATCACAACAAGCTGTATCTGTAGCTTTAGGTTATCAAAGTGGTTATTCTTTACAAGGTACTGGTGCTATCGCGATTGGATATCAAAGTGGATTTACTGGACAAGGTACTGGTGCGATAGCAATAGGTTATCAAGCAGGATACAATCCGCAACAAATGGGTAGTGTAGCTATAGGAATGGGAGCTGGAAATAGAAATCAAGGTACCGGAGCAATTGCCATTGGTATGGAAAGTGGTAATACAGGACAAAAATCATATGCTATAAGTTTAGGTTATCAAGCAGGTAATTATAATCAAGACCAATATTCTATTGCATTAGGTAATCAAGCTGGTTTTTGTGGTGCAAATACAAATTCAATTTCTATAGGTAATATAGCAGGATATAATACTCAAGGTACAGGCGCGATTGCTGTAGGACAAAATGCAGGTACAAATTTTCAAGATACAAATACTATAGCTATAGGTGTTGGTGCAGGTAATTCAAATCAAACAAATAATGCTATTGCAATTGGTACATCTGCTGGTACAACTTTTCAAAGTAGTGGTGCCATCGCAATAGGTTTAAGTGCTGGTTCATATTATCAAAATAGTAATGCCGTAGCGATAGGTGTTCAAGCAGGTAATACAATGCAAGGTACTGGTTCACTTGCTATAGGTTACAATGCAGGGTATTTATCACAAAATTATCATACAGTAGCTATTGGCTACAGTGCAGGTTATAGTACACAAGGTACTGGTTCAATTGCAGTTGGCAATTTAGCTGGTTATTCAGTACAAGGAACTGGTGCAATTGCAATGGGAGACCAAGCAGGATATACTGGTCAACAATCAAGTTCAATAGCTATAGGTATTCAAGCTGGTTATAATATTCAAGGTACTGGTGCTATCGCTATAGGTTATAAAGCAGGTTATACAGGACAAGCTGCAAATTCTATTATTATAAATGCAACTACAGGTATTGTAAATAACACTACTGCGAATTCTTGCATTATAACTCCAATAAGAAATAGTGGTACTGCTGCAAATGTATTACTATACGATTCATCGTCCGGCGAAATTTTATATTCGATATATAATGCAACAGGACCAACTGGTTCAACTGGTGTGACTGGAGTTACAGGAGCAACTGGTGCAAGTGGTGCAACAGGAGCAACAGGAGCAACAGGAGCAACAGGACCAACTGGTGAAACAGGACCAACAGGAGCAACAGGAGCAACAGGACCAACTGGTTCATATAGTGGAACTGGATTTTTTGGTCCAGGTTTCGTGAATGCTCAAACAACAATACCAGATACTATGTCATATAATCAAGCCATCTCTTTATTACGTCAACCTGCTACATATCATCCGACACTTTTTGGTTCAGGTATAGGGACAGATGCATCACGTATACCTAATTCTTCGGCTGTAGTTATAGGTAATCATAATGATACTACAGGACCAAATTCGGCAGAGTATTCAGTTGCTATGGGATATTATAGTGGTCAACTTTTACAAGGTTCTGGCGCGATTGCAATTGGTAAAAGTGCTGGATATAATATTCAAAATTCATCTGCTATTGCTATTGGTTTAGAAGCAGGATATGATAATCAAGGTACTGGAGCAATAAGTTTAGGTTATCAAGCAGGATATACGACGCAAGGTCAAAATACAATATCTATAGGTTATCAAGCTGGATTTACTTCACAAGGTGAAGAATCTATCGCGATTGGACAAGGTGCTGGTAAGACTTCCCAAAGTAGTCATTCTATAGCTATTGGTGAATCTGCTGGAATAACCAATCAAAATAGTTATTCTGTTGCAATAGGTTTTGATGCTGGCTATACTAATCAGGGAACTAGTTCTATAGCTATTGGTTATGAATCTGGATATACAACACAAGATACACAAGCTGTTGCTATTGGTTATCAAGCTGGTTTATCAAATCAAGGAAGTCAGACAGTATCTATAGGTTATCAAGCTGGTATTGATACTCAAGGAACTCTATCAGTTGCTATAGGTTCCCAAGCAGGTTCTACTTTACAAGGTACTGGAGCTATTTCGATAGGTTATCAAAGTGGTAACGCTAATCAAGCTTCCAATGCAATAGCGTTAGGTAATTCAGCTGGAAATACAAATCAAGGTGATAGTAGTATTGCAATTGGTATTAATGCTGGAGGTATATTCCAAGATATAAATTCTATAGCTATTGGTAATGCAGCAGCTCAAGTTAGTCAAGGTAGTGGTGCAATAGCTGTTGGTATAAATGCAGGTAATAATACTCAAAGTGTTGACGCTGTTGCTATTGGAAATTCAGCTGGGACTAATTTACAAGGTACAAGTTCTATTGCAATTGGTGCAAATGCAGCATATGAATCACAAAGTTCAATATCAATTTCTATAGGTGTTGAAGCTGGCTATTCTTCTCAAGGGACTCAAAGTATTGCAATGGGTTATCAAGCAGGATATACATCTCAAGGTTCTAATGCACTTGCCATTGGAACTCAATCTGGTAATACTAATCAAGGTGTTAATGCTATTGCTTTTGGTAATAATGCTGGATATTCTTCTCAAGGTGGTGATAGTATCGCTATAGGAACAAGTGCTGGTTACACTGGACAACAATCGATTGCCACGGCTATTGGTTATCAAAGTGGTTATTCTCTACAAGGTACTGGGGCTATTGCTATTGGTTATCAAGCAGGATATACAGGACAAAGCTCGGGTGCTGTTGCTATTGGTTATCAAGCTGGATATAATCCACAACAAATGGGAAGTGTGGCACTTGGTATGAGAGCAGGTAATAGAAATCAAGGAACTGGTGCTGTTGCTATAGGAATGGAAGCTGGTAATACAGGACAAAATTCTCAAGCAGTAAGTATTGGTTATCAAAGTGGATATTACATACAAGGTCAAAACACAGTAGCTATAGGAAATCAAGCAGGATATTGTGGACAAACTATAAATTCCATATCAATAGGTTTTCAAGCTGGTTATAGTACCCAAGGAACTGGCGCTATAGCTATAGGTCAAGGAGCAGGAAATATTCTTCAAGATACGAATACTATTGCCATCGGTGTAGGTGCAGGTGGTACTAATCAAATCCAAAATGCTATTGCCATAGGTACTCAATCAGGTGCATCATTACAATCTTCAGGTGCAATTGCCATAGGTCTAAATGCTGGAAATTCATCTCAAAGTGCAACTGCTATAGCCATAGGTGTAGCAGCTGGTTATACAACACAAGGTACGGGAGCTATTGCTATCGGTCCAAGTGCAGGTAATATATCTCAAGGATATCTTGCCACAGCACTTGGATATCAAGCTGGTTATATTTCTCAAGGAACTGGTGCAATTGCTATTGGCAATACAGCGGGTACTAATTCTCAAGGAACAGGTAGTATAGCTATTGGAGATGGAAGTGGTTATACTGGACAAGGTAATAGTGCTATTGCAATAGGAGTAGGTGCTGGTTATTCATCTCAACAACAAGGTACAATTTCACTTGGTTATCAAAGTGGGATATCAACTCAGGGAACTGGTAGTATAGCTATAGGTTATCAAAGTGGTTATTCTGGTCAAGGTAATATATCAGTTGCTATCGGATATCAATCTGGTTATACTGCACAAGGTAGTGGTGCAATTGCTGTAGGTTATAAAGCTGGATATACTACACAAGGTACTGGTTCTGTTGCAATAGGTGTGCAAAGTGGACAAACAACACAATATGCGAATGCAGTAGCTATAGGTTATTTTGCAGGTAATAATACTCAGGGTACTGGTTCTATTGCAATCGGTGTACAAGCTGGGTATACTTCACAAGGTTCTGGTTCTATAGCAGTGGGAATATATGCAGGACAATATAATCAAGGTTATAATTCAATAGCATTAGGACCATCTTCTGGTAATACAGGACAAGGTACTGGTAGTATAGCGATAGGTAGTAATTGTGGAATAACTTTACAATCGAGTAGGGCGATTGCTTTAGGAACTCAATCTGGTTCTACTGCTCAAGGTGTCGAAGCGATTGCTATAGGTTATTTAGCTGGTAATGCAAATCAAGCGTCAACTGCTATAGGTATAGGACAAAGTTGTGGTAATAGTGCTCAAGGTACAGGTGCAATAGCTATTGGTTATCAATCAGGTTTTACTTCTCAAGGTGCTAATTCAATCGCTATGGGTTATCAATCTGGTTATCAAAATCAAAGTAGTGGTTCAGTTGCAATTGGTTTCCAATCTGGTTATACTATACAACAAGCATATACAATTGCAGTCGGTTATCAAAGTGGGTATTCATCGCAAGGTTCTGGTTCAATAGCAATAGGTTATCAATCTGGTAATTCTACACAAGGAACTGGTTCAATTGCGATAGGTTATCAGAGTGGTTATACTTCACAAGGTTCACAAACTATAGCACTTGGTAATCAAAGTGGTTATCAAAATCAACAAAATACGGCAATTGCTGTAGGATATTCTGCTGGTTATTTTTCTCAAGGTACTGGTTCTATAGCTATAGGTAATCAAAGTGGTTATTGTGGAATGGGTATAAATGCGATAGCTATTGGCGCTTCTGCTGGATATTTTACACAAGGGACTGGTGCTATTGCTATTGGACAAGGAGCTGGTAATATAACTCAAGATATAAATACTATAGCTATCGGTGTAGGAGCCGGTAATATTAATCAAACTCAGAATGCTATAGCTATAGGAACATCAGCAGGAGCGAATACTCAGGGTTCAGGTGCAATTGCTATTGGATTAAATGCTGGTTATTCTTCTCAAAATGCTACATCTATAGCAATTGGCATCGCTGCTGGTTATACTACACAAGCTACGGGAGCATTAGCAATTGGATTTAATGCTGGTAATATGTCACAAAATTATAATGCTATAGCTTTGGGAAATAGTGCAGGTTATATTTCTCAAGGAACAGGTGCTATAGCTTTAGGAAATACTGCGGGTAATAATAATCAGGGTACTGGTGCTATTGCAATTGGCGATGGAAGTGGATATACTGGACAACAAACAAGTGCAATAGCTATTGGTATAAATGCTGGATATTCTTTACAAGGTACTGGTTCAATTGCTATAGGATATAAAGCAGGATATACAGGACAAGCTGCAAATTCTATAGTTATAAATGCAACAACAGGTATTGTTAATAATACAACTGCAAATTCATGTATAATTACTCCTATAAGAAATAGTGGAACTGCTACAAATGTATTATTATATAATTCTACTTCTGGAGAAGTTACATATACTACATATAGTTCATCTGGAATAACTGGACCAACTGGTTATACAGGTTCTACTGGTTCTACTGGTAATACTGGATGGACTGGTGCAACAGGTGCGACAGGTTCATCAGGAATAACAGGTCCAACAGGTCCAACAGGAGCAACTGGAGCAACTGGACCAACTGGTTCAACTGGCGTTACAGGAGTTACAGGTGCAACTGGTCCAACTGGAAATTATACTGGAACTGGGTTTTTTGGACCTGGTTTTGCTGGTGCACAAACTACTACTCCAGAAAATATGTCTTATACTCAAGCAATTTCTCTTCTTAGACAGCCAAATACATATCACCCAACCTTTTTTGGTTCAGGTATTGGAACAGATGCATCACGTATACCAAATTCTTCTGCAGTAGTTATAGGTAATCATAATGATTCTACAGGTCCTAATTCAGCTGAATATTCAATAGCTATAGGTTATTATAGTGGTCAACTTTCACAAGGTTCGGGTGCAATTGCGATAGGAAATAGTGCTGGTTATAATTCACAAGGTTCTGGAGCAATTGCTATAGGTGTAAATGCCGGATTCAGTTCTCAACAAGCTATTGCCACAGCATTGGGTTATCAAGCAGGATATTCACTACAAGGAACTGGTGCCGTGGCTATTGGTTATCAGGCAGGATATACTGGACAAAGTTCAGGAGCTGTTGCTATTGGATATCAAGCAGGATATAATCCACAACAAATGGGAGGTGTGGCAGTTGGTATGCGAGCTGGTAATAGAAATCAAGGAACAGGGGCAGTAGCTATAGGTATGGAAAGTGGTTTCACAGGACAAGGCTCTAATACAGTAGCTCTTGGTTATCAAAGTGGATATTCATTACAAGGACAAAATTCAATTGCCATAGGAAATCAAGCAGGATATTGTGGTCAAGCCACTGGTTCTATTTCAATAGGTTATCAAGCTGGTTTCAATACTCAAGGAACAGGTGCGATTGCCATAGGTCAAGGAGCAGGTTCAGTGATACAAGATGTAAATACGATTGCTATAGGTGCTAGTGCAGGAAGTGTAAATCAAACGCAAAATGCTATAGCTATAGGAACATCAGCAGGTGCATCTACACAAGGTTCAGGTGCAATTGCTATAGGTATGAGTGCAGGGAATATATCTCAAAGCGCAACATCTATTGCTATAGGTATAACAGCAGGCTATACTACTCAAGGGACTGGTGCACTTGCAATAGGTTATAATGCAGGAAGTATCTCGCAATCTTATAATGCAGTAGCATTAGGATATCAATCTGGATATATTTCACAAGGTACAGGTGCTGTTGCAATAGGTAATTTAGCAGGTTACAATTCACAAGGAACAGGTTCTATAGCTATTGGAGACCAATCTGGTTATACAGGGCAAGGTATAGGAGCTATAGCTATCGGACAAAATGCTGGATATTGTGGACAAAGTTCAGGAGCTATTGCCATAGGTCAAAGAGCTGGTTATTCATCACAGGGTAGTGGGTCTATAGCTATAGGATATCAATCTGCTTATACTGGACAAGATTCTTCCAGTATAGCTATAGGTGTTCAAGCAGGATATAATAATCAAAATACTGGATGTATAGCTATGGGAATAAGTGCAGGTTATAGTAATCAAGGTTCTGGTGCAATTGCTTTAGGTTATCAAAGTGGATACACAGGACAGTATTCTCAAACAGTTGCAATAGGATATCAAAGTGGATATGATAGACAAGGTATTTATAATACTGTAAGTTCTTGGTATAGTATAGGAAGTTCATTGACTGGTAATGTTCTTACTTTGGCAATAATTAATAATGTATTATATGTAGGTGGAAATTCTTCAAGTCCATATTCTTACATTGCATCATATAATATAATTACAAATACATGGTCTAGTATAGGTAGTTCATTAAATAATACTGTTTATGCGTTAATAAATATAGGTAATAATTTATATATTGGTGGCAATTTTACAAGTCCATATTCTTATATTGTTGCTTATAATACAATAACTAGTGTATGGTATAGTATAGGTGGTTCATTAAACAATACTGTCAATAGTCTTACATATATTGGAAATATATTATATATTGGAGGTGGATTCACAACTCCTCCTGGGAATTATATTGCAGCTTATAATACAACAACAAATACGTGGTATAGTTTAAATAGTCCATTAAATGGAACTGTAAATTGTTTAACTAGTTTAGGAAATATATTATATGTAGGAGGTGGTTTTACTAATAATGTATATAGTTATAATACAACGACTGGAACATGGACTAGCATAGGCAGTTCATTAAGTGCCACTGTCGTTTATCAATTAATAAGCATAGGAAGTATATTATATGCAGGGGGTTGGTTTACTAGTCCATATACTTATGTCGCTGCTTATAATACAACTACATCAACTTGGTCAAATATAGGAATTACCATTACCAATATTGTAACAGCTTTATTTGCTATTGAAAATATATTATATATAGGTGGCACATTTACTAATCGCATGATTGTATATAATACAACTACCACAAATTGGTATTATCCAAATACTTTATTTGGTAGTTCTATAGATACTTTTATAAACAATGGAAACATATTATATGTTGGTGGTCATTTTTCCTCACCGTATAGTTATATAGGAGTATATAATACATCTATATCTAATGCAATTGCCATAGGTAATCAGGCAGGGTATTGTGGACAATCTATAAGTTCTATTGCCATAGGTTATCAAGCTGGTTATTCAGCTCAAGGAACAGGTGCGATTGCTATAGGTCAAGGCGCTGGTAATGCTTCTCAAGATGTAAATACTGTTGCTATCGGATTATTTGCAGGTAGTATATCTCAAACTAATAATGCCATAGCTATAGGTAATAGTGCAGGTTATAACCTTCAGTCATCTGGTGCTATTGCTATTGGAACTAGTGCTGGTAATTTTAATCAAAATTCTAGTAGCATTGCTATAGGTATACAGAGTGGTTATTCTTCACAAGGAACTGGTAGCATTGCAGTTGGATATCAGAGTGGATATGCTTATCAAGGTTATAATAATGTAGCAATAGGTTATCAATCTGGTTATCTTTCACAAGGTACTGGGGCATCTGTAATAGGTAATTTAGTAGGTACTTCATTTGGTAATAGTACTTTTAATGGTATCTATAGTGTTATGACTTCAATTAACGATACACTTTATGTAGCAGGTGATTTTACAACAATTAATGGTAATTCTTATAATCGTATAGCAGCTTATAATTTGACATCAAATACATGGTCAAATCCATTTGGTACTGGTTTGAATAATACTTGTCAAGCAATTATCGCAGTTGGTACTATCCTTTATATGGCAGGTCTTTTCACAGCAGCAAATACTTCAACTGCTTGTAGTGGTATAGTATCTTTTAATACAAGCGGTAATACATGGTCCAATTTATTTGCAGCTGGTTTAACTACAAATGTAGATGCAACATCATTGATATATAATAATAGTATACTCTATGTATGTGGTAATTTTACTAGTGTCAATGGAAATGCGTGGAATAGAATTGCAGCTTGTAGTCTTAGTGGTAGTACTGGTACATGGATTAATCCATTCAATACGGGATTAAATGCTAAAGCATATAGCATGGTTCTTTCTAGTTCAGTACTTTATGTTACTGGTTCTTTTACAAGTGTTAATGGAAATGCATGGAATAGAATAGCAGCTTGTACTCTTAGTGCTAGTACAGGTACATGGTATAATCCATTTAATACTGGTTTTACAGGTGGTAGTGGAATAGGATATACATTAAATACAATTGGTAGTAATTTATATGTTGGAGGTAATTTCACAACAGTAAATGGTTCAGCTACTTATGGTAATATAGCAGCTTTTGCTATCAATGGAAGTACAGGTACATGGTCAAATCCATTTGGTACAGGACTTAATAGTACTTGCCGTGCTTTAGGCAGTATTGGTAATACACTTTATATGTCTGGAGATTTTACAATTGCGAATGGAGTTAGTGGTTACAATTCATTAGCTGGATTTGACACATCTATCAACAAGTGGCTTTACTATCCATTTGGTAGCACTGGTATAAGTGGTAATAGTACTGGTTGTAATGTGTTGTATCCAATAGGAAATAGAATGTATACAAGTGGCGCATTTAATACAGTTAATGGTATTAATAGAACAAGTTTAACAGCATTTGATACAAATGTAAATAATACAATTGCTATAGGTTATCAATCTGGGTATAATGGTCAAAATAATACTGCATTGGCTATAGGTTATCAAAGCGGGTATTATGCACAACAAGGTAATACAGTTGCTATAGGTTATCAAGCAGGTTACTCATCTCAAGGTACAGGGTCAATTGCCATAGGTGTCAATGCTGGATTAAATTCAATTGGTACCAATTGTATTTGTATAGGTAATGGAGCAAGTACTGGTCAATCACTTCCAGCAAATACATTTGCTACTATACCGAATATGGCAACTATATCTGGAGGTGCTACATTGACTTATAATACATTTACAGGATTAATAGGCGTTGCTTCATCGTCTATGAGATATAAAGAAGATATACAACCATTTACACCATCTTATTCAGATAATGTATTACTCCTTGACCCTGTAACTTTTAAATATAAAGAAAGTAAAATATCATCCTTTGGTTTAATAGCTGAACAAGTTCAATTATATTATCCAGAAATGGCACCTACAGACCATGATAATTTACCATATACAGTAAATTATGAATTACTTTCTGTTTTACTATTAGATAGAATTAAGAAAATGGTGGTTATAGATGATGAACAAACTCGTATAGTACAAGACCTAGAACAAAGAATTGAAATTTTAGAAAATTGTATTTAAAAATCTCTTTAAATAAGAAATTAATTGTAAATTAGTTAAAAACAAAATAGGATTTATAAGAGATTTTTAAATAAATGGTTAAATGTATTGATTTTGTGGTGATGGATGAAAATGGAAATTTATATATAGTATATACTGATGGTACAAGAAAATTTGTAGGAAATATATCAGGAAATACTGGATGGAGTGGAGAAATTGGTCCAACAGGTGCATATGTTGTTGATACATTTATTAATTCTTCTGGATGTATGTACACAGTTCTTTCTAATGGTATTATAATTGACAATGGTTACGCTTTAGGACCAACTGGTAAAACTGGTATAACTGGATGGAGTGGGTATACTGGTCCAGATGGTGAAATTACAAATACTGGTGCAACTGGGTCAAGCGGAGCAACTGGACATACAGGTCCAACAGGTGAATTTGGCAATACAGGATGGTCTGGATGGAATGGATGGATTGGAACAACTGGAAATACAGGTGAAATGGGCGAGGTTGGATGGAGTGGATATACTGGTACAACTGGATATACTGGTCCAACAGGTGAAACTGGTGATAATGGATTAATTGGATGGAGTGGGTGGACAGGTTCTACTGGTTCTACAGGTTCTACTGGAATTACCGGTTATACAGGAACAACTGGTTGGAGTGGTTATACAGGTTATACAGGTGCCACTGGTTGGACTGGTGATACAGGTGATACTGGGTGTACGGGTTATACAGGTTATACAGGTGCCACTGGTTGGACTGGTGATACAGGTGATACTGGGTGTACAGGTACTACGGGATATACAGGTACTACTGGTTCAACTGGTTCAACCGGATATACAGGTAATACAGGAGATACAGGTCTAACTGGATGGACAGGTTATACAGGGTTTACAGGATACACTGGAGATACTGGATGGACAGGTACAACTGGAATAACAGGTTATACAGGAGCTACTGGAAATACAGGATGTACAGGTACAACTGGAATAACTGGTTATAGTGGTTATACAGGTGCTACTGGATTCACTGGTTTTACAGGTGATACTGGTGTAATAGGTCCAACTGGAAGTATAACATCTAGTGGTGCTACTGGATATACCGGAGCTACTGGTTATACTGGACAAATAGGATCTTCATCAACTACAGGTGTGACTGGAGATACTGGTAGTACTGGAATGACAGGTGAAACTGGATGTACAGGTACTACTGGAAGTACTGGTTCGACTGGAAACACAGGTGCGAGTGGAAGTACAGGTGAAACTGGAAATACTGGTTGTACAGGTGCAACTGGAAGTATTGGAAATACTGGTGCACCAGGTGAAACAGGTGCAACTGGTATGACAGGTTGTACTGGATTTACTGGACATAGTGGTGTAACTGGTTATACTGGTATGAGTGGTGCAACTGGTGCAACTGGTGCAACTGGTTTTACTGGTATAAGAAATCATACTGGAGTAACTGGATATACAGGTTGGAGTGGATATAGTGGAACAACAGGATGGACTGGTTTTACTGGTACCACAGGATGGACTGGGTATAGTGGTGCTACAGGATGGACTGGTATTAGTGGAATTAGCGCGACAGGTTCTACAGGTTCTACTGGAATATATGGAATAAGTGGTGTAACTGGTGCAAGTGGTTTTACAGGTTCTACAGGTTCCACAGGCTGTACAGGTATAACTGGTCCAACTGGATTATATACAGGTACTGGATTTTTTGGTCCTGGATTTCCAAATTCACAATTAAATGTTATAGATAGTTTGTCTTATAATGATGCAATTTCTCTTCTTCGTCAACCAAATACTTTTCATCCAACATTTTTTGGTTCAGGTATAGGTACAAACGCGTCTCGTATACCCAATTCATCATCTGTAGTTATAGGTAATCATAATGATACTACAGGTCCTAATTCAGCTGAATATTCAGTAGCACTGGGATATTTTAGTGGGCAACTTTCTCAAGGTTCAGGGTCTATTGCAATCGGTTATAATGCTGGTTATTCGTTACAAGGTTCTGGTTCTATTGCCATTGGATATCAAGCTGGTTTTTCATCGCAAAAAGCAATTACAACTGCTATAGGTTATCAAAGTGGTTTTTCACTTCACGGAACTGGTTCTATTGCTATAGGTTATCAAAGTGGGTATACGGGACAAGGTACTGGTGCTATAGCTATCGGTTACCAAAGTGGGTATAATCCACAACAAATGGGTGGTATAGCTATAGGTATGGGAGCTGGAAATAGAAATCAAGGTACAGGCGCAGTAGCTATAGGCATGGAAAGTGGTAATACTGGACAAAGAACACAAATAATTGCTTTAGGTCATCGAGCAGGATATTATCGTCAAGGAATATACAATCGTGTTCAAACACTTTATAATCCATTTGGTTCAGGTAATACAGGCATTACTTATACTATAGCAATTGTAAATACTATAATATATGTAGGTGGTACTTTTACAACTCAAGGTACTCGTATAGCAGCTTTTAATATTATAACAAATGTCTGGTACAATCCTTTTGGTACTGGTTTAAATAATGCTTGTCGTGTAATATTACCAATTGGAAATATATTATATACAGCAGGAGATTTTACAGATCAAGGTACTCGTATAGCTGCTTTTAATACAGTTACAAATATATGGTATAATCCTTTTGGAACTGGAGTAGATTCTACTATACACACTATGACAAATATAGATAATACACTTTATATAGGAGGTCAATTTACCACTGTAAATGGTAATACTAGTTGGAATCGTATTGCTACTTTTAATATAAATACAAATACATGGTCTTATCCATTTGGTACTGGTTTAAATAATTTTTGTAAAATAATTTTACCAGTTGGTAACATATTATATATTGGAGGTTATTTTACTAATCAAGGTGTTAAAATAGCATCTTTTAATACTTTAACAAAAGTTTGGTCCAATCCTTTTGGATCTGGTTTGACTAGTCCAGTATCAGGTTCTACTCGTTGCGATTCATTATTGATGATTGGAACTAAATTATATGTAGGAGGATATTTTACTAATCAAGGTAATTATATAGCATTATTCGATACAGTTACAAATACTTGGTCTAATCCTTTTGGTAGTGGGTTAAATGAAGTATGTAGTACATTAGTATTAATTGGACAAATTTTATATTTAGCTGGTAATTTTACATCTGTAAATGGAAATGCTATAAATTATGCGACGGCTTTTAATATAATAACAAATACGTGGTTAAATCCATTCGGAACTAGTTTAGGAACAGCTTGTTTTTCTTCAAATAAATTAGGTACTATATTATATATAGGAGGTTTAATTTCTGCTGGTATAACTGCTTATGATACATCTGTTTCTAATGCAGTTGCTATAGGTAAACAATCTGGTTATTGTGGTCAATCTATACATAGTATTGCAATTGGACAAAATGCTGGATATAGTTCTCAAGGTACTGGCGCAATTGCTATAGGTCAAAATTCTGGTAATATTTCTCAAGATTATAATACTATAGCCATAGGTCTTGGAGCTGGTAATACATTTCAGGCAATAAATGCTATTGCAATTGGTACTAATTCCGGTTCAACTAATCAAGGTTCAGGTTCTATTGCTATTGGACAAAATGCTGGTTCTATTTTACAAAATAATATATCTATTGCTATTGGAACTAATTCTGGTTTAACATCTCAAGGTACTGGAGCAATTGCTATAGGTTCAAGTGTTGGAAATTATCAATCTTTTAATGCAATTGCTATAGGTTATCAAAGTGGGTACATTTCACAAGGTACTGGTTCTATTGCTTTGGGAGATAATGCAGGTTTTTATTATCAAGGTACTGGTTCTATTTCTATAGGTAATTATAGTGGTTTCACTGGACAAGGAAGTAGTTCTATAGCTATTGGATTAAGTGCTGGTTATTTAACTCAGGGAACTGGTTCTATTGCTATTGGTAACATGGCAGGTTATTCTAACCAAGCATCAAATTCTATTGTTATAAATGCTACATCAAATCAAATAAATAATACGATACCTAATTCATGTGTTATCACCCCAATAAGAAATAGTAGTACAGGACCAAATATATTATTATATGATTCTTCAATTGGAGAAATTACTTATACTACATACAATTTTACTGGAATAACTGGTTTTACTGGTTCTACAGGATGGACTGGTTCTACTGGGTGGACTGGTTCTACTGGATGGACTGGAATGACTGGTATTGTAAATTATACTGGAGATACTGGTCCAACTGGTTATACTGGTTATACTGGTGCTACAGGACCAACTGGACCATATACTGGTACAGGATTCTTTGGTCCTGGATTCGCTGGTTCTCAAACAATTATACCAGAGAATATAACATATAATCAAGCCATCTCTTTATTGCGTCAACCAAATACATTTTATCCTACATTTTTTGGTTCGGGTATAGGAACTGATTCGAGTCGGATACCAAATTCATCAGCTGTAGTTCTTGGTAACCATAATGATACAACTGGTCCTACATCAGCAGAATATTCTATATCATTAGGTTACTATAGTGGTCAACTTTCTCAAGGAACGGGTGCTATAGCTATAGGACAAAATTCTGGTTATTCTTCTCAAGGAAATGAAGCAATATCTATAGGACAAGGTGCTGGATTGTCTTTGCAAAATAGTTTTGCAATTGGTATTGGTGAAAATGCTGGGGCAAATAATCAAACTACATATAGTATAGCTATAGGTAATAATTCAGGTAGTAATATACAAGGTTTTAATTCTATTGCTATCGGTAATATGGCTGGCAATTCATCTCAAGGAACAAGTTCTATCGCAATAGGTGATGAAACTGGTATTACACAATCTGATACAAGTATTGCTATAGGTTATCAAAGTGGTGGTAATCAAAATAACAATTCTATAAGTATTGGACATCAAGCTGGTTATACTGGACAAGATATAAATAGTATTGCCATTGGTCACGAAGCTGGTTATTATTTTCAAAATACAGCGTCTATTTCTATAGGTCATCAATCAGGATATATTTCACAAGGTATGATATCCATTGCTATAGGAAATAGTGCTGGTAATACTTCACAAGGAAATTATACAGTTGCCATTGGTAATCAAGCTGGACAAACTTTACAAACACAAAATGCAATTGCTATGGGAAATTCAGCTGGTACAAATTATCAAGGAGATTCAGGTATAGCTGTAGGTAAAAATACAGGAAATACATCTCAAGGTAGTGGTGCTATAGCTATGGGAAATTCAGCTGGATATAGTAATCAAGGGCAAAATACTATAGCATTTGGAACAAATTCTGGTTATATTAATCAAAATGTGGTTGCAATATCTATAGGTACTAATTCAGGTAATTTTCAAGGTACAGGAGGGATAGCTATTGGTTCTAGTGCAGGTTTTACAGGACAAAATAATAATGCAATATCTATTGGTATATCAGCAGGGTACTTTTCTCAAGGAACAACAAGTATTAGTGTGGGACAAAATGCTGGATATACTTTACAAGGTTTTAATGCACTTGCCATAGGAACTCAATCTGGTAATACTAATCAAGGTGTCAATGCCATTGCTTTAGGTAATAATGCTGGATATTCTTCTCAAGGTGGCGATAGTATCGCTATTGGTACAAATGCTGGTTACACTGTACAGCAAACTATTGCCATTGCATTAGGTTATCAAAGTGGATATAGTTTGCAAGGTACTGGGGCAGTTGCCATCGGTTATCAATCTGGATATACAGGACAAAGTTCAGGTGCGGTTGCCATTGGTTATCAAGCTGGATACAATCCACAACAAATGGGTAGCGTAGCAGTTGGAATGCGAGCGGGTAATAGAAATCAAGGTACTGGAGCAATAGCTATAGGTATGGAAAGTGGTAATACTGGACAAAATGCAACTACTATTGCATTAGGTTATCAAGCAGGTTATTCATTACAAGGACAATATAATAGAATTAATTCTTGGTATAGTTTAGGTAGTTCTTTAAGCGCAGGTGTTTATACTTTAACTATTATAGGAAAAATAATATACGTCGGAGGATTTTTTACAAACTTTGTCACAGCTTATAATCCGATTACAAATTCGTTTTATAGTATTGGTGGTTCATTAAATAGTCTTGTAACTTGTTCAAAAAGTATTGGAAATATTTTATATATTGGAGGACAATTTACTACTCCATATACTCGTGTAGCTGCTTATAACACGGTGACAGATACATGGTATGATATAGGAAGTACATTGACTTCTCGTCCTGAAAGTATGACAAGTATAGGAAAAATATTATATTTAGTCGGAGGATTTGCAGCTATTCTTACATCATATAATACGATAACAAAATCGTGGGTGAATATTAGCAATACATTAAATGGAGCTGCTTATGTTTTAACAAATATTGGTAATATATTATATGTTGGGGGTTCATTTAGTAGTCCATATTCTTATATTGCTGCTTATAATACAATTACAAATAGTTGGATTACTCTTGGTAGTACATTAAATAATTTTGTTCGTTCTATAACTAATATTGGAAATATTTTATATACTGGAGGTGATTTTACTAGTCCATATTTTTATGTAGCTGCATATAATATAACCACAAATACCTGGTTTGATATAGGTAGTTCTTTAAATAATACTGTTCGTTCACTTATACCTATAGGAAGTGTATTATATATTGGAGGTGATTTTTCTAGTCCATATTTACGTATAACAACTTATAATACAGTTACTAATAATTGGTATAGTATTAATAGTTCATTGAATGGTAGTGTTCGTACTTTATCAAATATTGTAAATAATTTGTATATTGGTGGTGATTTTTCTTCACCTTATACTCGTATTGCAGCATATGATACTTCTGTTTCTAATGCAATTGCCATAGGTAATCAAAGCGGATATTGTGGTCAAAGTATAAGTTCTATAGCCATTGGTTATAATACAGGATATTCATCTCAAGGAACAGGTGCAATTACTATAGGTCAAAATTCTGGTAATATTTCTCAAGATGTAAACACTGTAGCTATAGGTATAAATGCTGGTAATACTAATCAAACCCAAAATGCCATTGCTATAGGCACTTCAGCAGGTGCATCATACCAAGGTAGTGGTTCTATTGCTATAGGTTATCAATCTGGAAATTCATCCCAAAATAATATAGCAATTGCCATTGGTGTACAAAGTGGATATTCATCTCAAGGAACTGGTGCAATAGCTATTGGTCCAAGTGCAGGTAATGTATCTCAAGGATATCTTGCCATCGCATTAGGATATCAAACTGGATATCTTTCTCAAGGAACAGGTGCTATTGCCATGGGTAATACAGCAGGTACTAATTCTCAAGGAACAGGTAGTATAGCCATTGGAGATGGTAGTGGTTATACTGGTCAAAGAAATAGTGTTATAGCAATAGGTATGCAAAGTGGAAATTCATCACAACAAGGTACAGGATGTATAGCACTTGGTTATCAAAGTGGATATAATTCACAAGGAACAGGTAGTATAGCTATAGGTTATCAAAGTGGTTTTTGTGGACAAGGTACAAATTCGATTTCTATAGGTTATTTATCTGGTTATAATCCACAAAAACCATTTTCAATTGCATTGGGTTACCAATCTGGTTATACTGGACAAAGTACTGGTACGATTGCAATAGGTGAATTAGCTGGCAATTTTTTACAAAAATCATATTCAATTGCAATAGGTAATTCAGCTGGTTTTACAAGTCAAAATACACAATCAATATCTATTGGTCAAAATTCTGGATTAACAAATCAAGGAACAAGTTCGATAGCAATAGGTTTAAATAGTGGTCAAACAAATCAAGGTAGTAATTGTATTGCAATAGGAAATACGGTTGGAAGTTCTAATCAAGGAAATAATTGTGTAGCAATAGGAAATTCATGTGCCGTGACTAATCAAGCAACTAGAGCAATTGCTTTGGGTGTTCAATCTGGACAAACTACTCAAGGGATAGATACAGTTGCAATAGGTACTAATAGTGGTAACAATACTCAATTTGTTGGGGCTGTAGCAATTGGTTCAAATTGTGGATATACATCTCAAGGAACTAGTGCAGTAGCAATTGGTTATCAATGTGGTTATTCTACTCAAGGTACATATAATATTGCAATTGGTTATCAAGCAAGTTATTGTGGTTCAAATAGAGTATCTATAGCTATTGGATATCAAGCAGGATTTTCACAATACTCAAATGCTTGTGCAATAGGATATCAAAGTGGTTATACAGGACAAAGTACTGGTTCAGTGGCTATTGGTCAAACTTCTGGTTATATTTCTCAAGGTAGTGGTTCAATTGCATTAGGTATTGGAGCGGGATATGCTTCTCAAGGAAGTGGAAGTGTTGCTATAGGTTATCAAAGTGGATTTACGGGACAAAAAGCAATGACAGTATCTCTAGGATATCAAACTGGTTATTATTTACAAGGTAAATATACAATAATTAATTCATGGAATAATTTAAATGGTTTTGGTTCACCAAGTGATAATGTTTATACTTTGTTATTCATTGGAAATATTTTATATGTAGGTGGTTCATTTACTATAAGTAGTGGATTTCCTGGAAATTATATAGTTTCTTATAATATATTAACCAATACTTGGAATAATATAGGAGGTGCGTTAAATAATATAGTATATGTTTTGACAAGTATAGGTAACATTTTATATGTTGGAGGTTATTTTACTTCACCCTATTCTCGCATTGCTGCTTATAATACTATAACAAATATATGGTATAGTATAAATAGTGTATTAAATGATGATGTGTATGCTCTTACAAACATAGGTAATATATTATATGTAGGTGGATGGTTTACTAGTCCATATACACGTGTTGCTGCTTATAATACAACAACAAATAGTTGGTATAGTATAAACAGTCCATTAGATATAAATGCAGTATGGTCTTTGACATCTATAGGAAAAATATTATATGTAGGAGGTGATTTTATCAGCCCTTATTCTCACGTTGCTGCTTATAATACAATTACATCTACTTGGTATAGTATAGGCGCTTCATTAGATGATAATGTTTATACCATGACATTTATAAAAAATATATTATATATAGGTGGTGCATTTACCAATAATATTATTGCTTATAATACAATAACAAATAGTTGGTATAATATAGGTGGTTCGTTAAATGGAACTGTTTGGTCATTAAAAAGTAACGGAAATATATTATATATTGGAGGAGGATTTATAACTAGCCAATATTCTTACATTGCAGCTTATAATACAACAACATCTACTTGGTATAATATAGGTGATAATAATATTATTAATATTGATGTTCTAAGTTTAACAATGAATGGAAATATGTTATATGCTGGAAAAGCATACCCATATATTTCTACTTATGATACATCAATTTCCAATGCTGTTTCTATAGGTCAATATGCTGGTTATTGTGGTCAAGCTATACATAGTATTTCTATTGGTAATTCAGCTGGATATTCTTCTCAAGGAACAGGAGCAATTGCTATTGGTCAAAATGCGGGAAGTACTGGGCAAAATGTAAATACAATTGCTTTTGGAGTAGGTGCAGGTGGATTTAATCAAGTACAAAATGCTATTGCCATAGGTAATCAAGCAGGTGCTTCATCACAATCCTCAGGTTCTATAGCTATCGGTATAAATTCTGGTTTTACTGGACAAAGTAATACCTCTATTGCTATAGGTATATCTGCTGGTTATTCTTCACAAGGTACTGGATGTGTAGCTATTGGTTATAATTCTGGTTATACATCACAAGGATATAATGCAATAGCTGTAGGTAAAAATTCTGGATATGTCTCTCAAGGAACTGGAGCAATCGCCTTGGGTAATAATGCTGGTAATAATACTCAGGGTACTGGTGCCATTGCTATCGGTGATAGTAGCGGTTATTGCGGACAAGGTGTCAGTGCCATATCTATAGGTATTCAGGCAGGTTATTCTTCACAAGGTACTGCTGCTATTGCTATAGGTTATAAAGCTGGATATACTGGACAACCTGCCAATTCTATAATTATAAATGCAACAACTGGAACAGTTAATATATCAGCAAATTCTTGTATTATTACTCCTATAAGAAATGATAATTTATCGACAAATATATTATTATACGATTCTGCTTCTGGAGAAATAACTTTTAAATTAGAAGGAATTACTGGATATACTGGTCCAACTGGTTTTACAGGTTTCACTGGTTTTACTGGATGGACTGGTTTTACTGGACCAACTGGTGCATGCCCAACAGGATTGACTGGAAAAACTGGAATAAGTAGTATAATAACTGGTGTAACTGGTTCAACAGGCTCAACCGGTGCAACTGGACCAACTGGTGCAACTGGGCCATATACAGGTACTGGGTTTTTTGGACCAGGTTTCAGTTTTGCTCAAACAACAACACCAGAAAATATGACTTATAATCAAGCTATAAATCTTTTACGCCAACCTGCTACTTATCATCCAACATTGTTTGGTAGTGGTATTGGTACAAATACAAGTCGAATACCTAATTCTTCAGCTGTTGTTATAGGTAATCACAACGATTCTACAGGACCTACATCAGCTGAATATTCTGTTGCTATAGGTTATTATAGTGGTCAACTTTCTCAAGGTTCAGGTGCAATCGCTATAGGTCAAAACGCAGGATATTCCTCACAAGGTTCAGGTACAGTTGCAATAGGTGTAAGTGCTGGTTACTCATTTCAACAAGCTATTGGCACGGCACTTGGTTATCAAGCAGGATATTCACTACAAGGAACTGGTGCAGTTGCCATAGGTTATCTAGCAGGATATACTGGACAAAGTTCAGGAGCTGTTGCTATTGGTTATCAAGCTGGTTATAATCCACAACAAATGGGTAGTGTGGCATTGGGTATGAGAGCTGGTAATAGAAATCAAGGAACTGGTGCAGTAGCTATAGGTATGGAAAGTGGATTGACAGGACAAAATGCTACAACAGTTGCTTTAGGTTATCAATCTGGATATTCAGTACAAGGACAATATAATATCGTTAGTTCATGGTATAGTATAGGTGGTACTCTGTCTGCTACTGTTTATACTTTTGCGACTATTGGAAATATATTATATGTAGGAGGCGATTTTACAAATGTTGTAACTTCTTACAATATGGTAACAAATACGTGGTCAAGTCCATTTGGAACTTTGAATAATTATTGTCGTTCAATAATAGCCATTGGTAATATTTTATATATTTGTGGTGGATTTACAACAATAAATGTAGTAAATAATTGGAATAGAATAGCTGCTTTCAATACTATTACAAATACATGGTTTAATCCATTTGGTTCTGGTGTTGATGCAACTTGTCAGATAATGATTAATGTAGGTATGATTTTATATATTGGTGGCACATTTACAAATGTAAATGGAAATTTATGGAATCGTCTTGCAGCTTTCAATACTCTTACAAATACATGGTTCAATCCTTTTGGTTCACAAGGTTTAAATGATTATTGTGTTTCATTTTCTATCATTGGTAATATATTATATATTGTTGGATTTTTTACAACATTTAGTGGAAATTCATGGAATCGTATTGCAGCTTTTAATACAACTACTAATACAATATTTAATCCATTTGGTACTGGTTTAAATGGTAATTGTTGGACATCACATGTAATAAATAATATATTATATGTAGGTGGTGACTTTACAGATAAAGGTACACGTATCGCTGCTTTTAATACTATTACAAATACTTGGTTTAATCCTTTTGGTAGTGGTTTAAATTCAACTTGTTATACACTTACAAATATAGGGTCTATTTTATATGTTGGTGGAAATTTTTCAACTGTGAATGGAAATAATTGGAGTCGTATTGCAGCTTTTAATACACTTACAAATACTTGGTTTAATCCATTTAGTTCTGGTGTACCAAGTAATGGTATAATAGTATCAATAAATAATGTTAATAATATATTATATGTTGGTGGGTCATTTACAGGTACATATAATTATGTGTCAGCATTTGATACTTCAGTTTCCAACGCAGTTGCAATAGGTAATCAAAGTGGATACTGTGGTCAAAGTATAAGTTCTATTGCCATTGGTTATAATACAGGATATTCAGCTCAAGGAACAGGTGCGATTGCCATTGGTCAAAATGCTGGGAATATCCTCCAAGATGTAAATACTATTGCTATTGGTTCATACGCAGGAAGTATTAATCAAGTAAACAGTGCCATTGCTATTGGAACATCTGCAGGTTCCAATACACAGGGAAGTGGTTCTATTGCTATTGGTATGAATGCAGGAAATAATGCTCAAAGCGCGACATCTATTGCAATAGGTATACAAAGTGGTTATACTATTCAAGGAACTGGTGCACTTGCAATGGGTTATCAAAGTGGTAGTATCTCACAATCATATCTTGCAACGGCACTAGGTTATCAACCTGGATATATTTCCCAAGGTACAGGTGCAATTGCTATAGGTAATACAGCGGGTTTTAACTCACAAGGAACTGGAAGTATTGCTATTGGAGATGGAAGCGGGTTTACTGGCCAAGGTATTGGAGCTGTTGCTATAGGTATACAAAGTGGATATTGTGGACAGAGTAGTGGTGCTATTGCTATTGGTCAAGGCGCTGGTTATTCATCACAGGGTAGTGGTTCTATAGCTATAGGAGTAAATGGTGGGTACACTGGTCAAAGTTCTTCAAGTATTGCAATTGGTATTGCAGCTGCTTATAGTAATCAAGAAACTGGTGCAATAGCCATGGGAGTAAGTGCTGGTTCATATAATCAGAGTTCAGGTGCTATTGCTCTTGGATATCAATCTGGTTATACAGGGCAATATTCTCAAACAATAGCTATAGGTCCTAATGCAGGGTATTCGTTACAAGGTAATTATAATATTGTAAATTATTGGTCTAATACTCAATTTGGTACAGGTATGACCAGCACTAGTGCTGTTAATTATTCAATAATTTCTATTGGAACCATTTTATATATAGGCGGTGAATTTACTACAGTCAATGGTAATTCATGGAATCGTATTGCAGCTTTTAATACAATTACAAGCACTTGGCTCAATCCATTTGGTACTGGTTTGACAGGTGGACCATGTTGGTCTTTAGCTGCTATAGGAAATATACTTTACGTTGGGGGTAATTTTACAAATGTGAACGGAAATTCTTGGAATCGTATTGCAGCTTTCAATACTACTACAAATACTTGGTTTAATCCTTTTGGCACTGGATTAAATAGTTATTGTCTAGGTATATTTCCAATTAATAACATTTTATATATAACTGGTTGGTTTACGGCTAGTGGAGGTGTTAGTAATGGTATAGCCGCTTTTAATACTATTACCAATGTTTGGGTCAATTTATTTGGTACTGGTTTTAATGATGCAAATCCTACATGGGCGATGACATTAATTAATAATATACTTTATATTGGGGGAAATTTTACAACAATTGTCAATAGTATAAGTGCGACTCGTATAGTGGCATTTAATATTTTAACAAATACATTCTACAATCCATTTGGTTCGGGTTTAAATGATTGGTGCCAATCTATGGCTACATATGGTAATATATTATATGTTGGAGGATGGTTTACTAATCAAGGAACACGTATAGCCGCATTTAATACTATTACAAATACTTGGTTTAACCCTTTTGGTTCTGGCTTAGGTACAACTGGTGATGAATGTAGAAAATTATATGTAGTTAATAATATATTATATGTTGGCGGTAAATTTTCAATTGTAAATGGAAATTCTTGGAATGGTATAGCTGCTTTTAATTTAACTACAAATACATGGTTTAATCCATTTGGTTCTGGATTGCAAAGTGTTGTATATTGTTATGCATTATATAATATTGGTGATATGATTTATATTGGAGGTAGTTTTACCACTGCAAATGGTTTAACAGCTAATCGTATAGCAGCATTTGATACATCCACATCCAACGCCATTGCTATTGGCAATCAATCTGGTTATTGTGGACAATATCTTAGTGGTATTTCTATTGGTCAAAATGCTGGTTACAGTGCACAAGGTTCTGGCGCTATATCCATTGGTCAAGGTGCGGGAAGTATTCTTCAAGATGTAAATACTATTGCCATAGGTTCATACGCAGGAGGAATTAATCAAGTTAATAACGCCATTGCCATTGGAAATAGTGCAGGTTACAACTTACAATCTTCAGGTGCAATTGCTATAGGAGCTAGTGCAGGAAATGTGTCACAAAATGGAAGTAGTATTGCCATAGGCATAGCCACAGGTTACTCATCTCAAGGAACAGGAAGTGTTGCATTGGGATATCAAAGTGGTTATGCTTCTCAAGGATATAATAATGTAGCCATAGGTTATCAAAGTGGGTATCTTGCACAAGGCACTGGTGCATCTGTAGTTGGTAATTTATTGGGTAATAATTTAAATGGTGGTATAAATTCAAATCAGGTACGTATTATTGTACATTATAATGGAGTATTATATGTGGGTGGTACTTTTACAACTGTCGGTACACGTATAGCTGCATATACAATTGCAACAAATATATGGAGTTCTACTCAATTTGGTACAGGTATAACTAATAATCAATGTATTCATATGTTAATAATGGGTACAACACTTTATGTTTCAGGAGATTTTACTCAAGTTAATGGAAATGCATGGAATTGTATTGCTTCATTCAATTTAACAACTCAAGCTTGGAATACTTACCCATTTGGTACAGGGTTGAATAATGGTTATGGTCACCACATGGCAAGTATAGGTACAACATTGTACGTAGTAGGTTCATTTACACAAGTTAATGGTAGCGCAATAGGAGCTTATAGAAGAATAGCAGCATTTAATACCACTAATAATACATGGTCTAATCCATTTGGGACAGGTTTAAATAATACATCTTATCATGTATTAGCAAGTGGTACAATACTTTATGTAACTGGTGAATTTACTGATAAAGGTACGCGCATCGCATATTTTAATACTAGTAATAATACATGGTCCAATCCATTTGGCGCTGGTTTAAATGCATATGGATATCCAACAATAATAGTTAATAATATATTATATGTTGGTGGTAATTTTACTAATCAAGGTTCATATCTAGCTGCATTTAATTTAGGAACTAATACATGGTCTAATCCATTTGGGTCTATTTTAAATGCTGCTGTATATGGTCTATATTCAATTGGAAATATACTATATATAGGAGGATTTTTTACAACTGTGACTGGAATAGTTCAAAATTATATGGGTATATTTGATTTAACTGCAAATACATGGATAAACACTTTTGGAAGTGGAATAAGTACAATTGCTAGCGGATGTATAGAAACATTTTTATCAATCGGTACTACATTATATATAGGTGGTTTATTTAGTTATATTAACGGTGTCAATAGATATCAAATAGCAGCTTTTAATGTAAATATAGTTAATAACATAGCTATAGGTTACCAATCTGGTTATAATGCTCAAAATACTACTGCACTGGCTATAGGTTATCAAAGCGGGTATTATGCACAACAAGGTAATACAGTTGCTATAGGTTATCAAGCAGGTTATAGTTCTCAAGGAACTGGGTCAATTGCCATAGGTATGAATACTGGATTAAATTCAATTGGTACCAATTGTATTTGTATAGGTAATGGAGCAAGTACTGGTCAATCACTTCCAGCAAATACATTTGCTACTATACCGAATA
>Ga0208825_1000123_pt1 | contig 76261 bp, 82 predicted proteins | sample AD_UKC113_MetaG_FD_184450 | JGI IMG/M metagenome (GOLD analysis project Ga0208825, IMG submission 184450) | Active sludge microbial communities of municipal wastewater-treating anaerobic digesters from Hong Kong - AD_UKC113_MetaG (SPAdes)... | ecosystem: Engineered > Bioreactor > Anaerobic >...
AGCTTGTCTAGAATCAATATAGATTTCTTGGGTACTATCGGTTTTGGTAGACGAGGAATTATTTTCTTTTGAACTTTGATTTTCACGTTTTTTTTAGCCATGATACTTTTACCAATAGCACCTGATTTAAGAACATATCTATTGGTTTCAGGATTTAAAATATATCGTTCATCGTCTTCTTTACTCATATATATTTATTATAATTTATTGTTTAAGTTTCATTTTTTATTTATATATGCCAGACAATAAATACTTTAAAATTATAAACATATATAAATAATATACTATGTGATTAATATTGACTAATAATAGCTTGAACAGTTCTAACCCATTTTATATCCAATTTTTTCTAATTCATAACATAATCCACCACCGCCTGAATAATAACCTGGTTCATCTCCTTCAAATACATGTTGATAAAGTGTTTTGGGTTTATATGTAGGTATACAATTTTCAGTTTGTAAAGCTGTAACATATAAACTATATATAGTATCATCTGCTTTTAATAATGAACATTCGCTACATATATAAATTTTATCATATATTATACTTGAAAATTCACAATTATATAAAATAAATTGAGTACATTGATAATATGAATAACCATGTGTACTTCTCATATTTTTACTATGATATTCTTCATTACAAAAATTATTTTGAAAACAAAAACATTCGTCAAAATCAATTTCTTTAACGGTATAATAAGGAAATTTCAAAAAACTTAGAAATAAATGTGTATCTGGTGTATAAATTACTTTGGTTAATTTTAATTTTCCATCATCAATTTTATACACAAATGGATATACATCACCAGTAGGACAATACCAATCTATTAAATCATGGACAAGTTTTTCACTCAATTGTAATTCAATTATATCTTTTGTAATTTTAATACTTTCAAATGTTATATCATGAAATTTATCTAAAAAATAATCATTCTCTACACTATAAATTTCTTCAATTTCTACATTATCATTAAATGACGCATTATCCAATAAAATTTCATCATCACTTATATTTATAATGTTATAATTGAAATATGTGATTAGTTTTTCCATTTTAATATTAATATCTAATATTAAAATGTTATTCATTTTTATACTTTTACTAGTAAATTTTCTTTTATAAAAGTATCGTATTCCGAGTGTTTATGTTTAATATCTTTTATAGATGCTTTTCTATTGTTTTCTAACCATTGTATAATGGATTGATTTTTTTCTATAATTTCATTCGTCATTTTATCATTGAATAATTCTTCTATCTGATATACATGTGATTTTAAACTATTGTATTGTTCATTTCTATTTTGAATACCCTTGAATATATAAAAAGAAATTGGAGTTGTGGTAGTCATTTTTAATCTATTAATTTTATCAAAATTAAAATTCATTTTTATTCAACTTCTTCAATTGTTGGTCCTCCTGAACCTCCACTTTTTTCTTCTTCATTTCTTTTTCTAGCTTCTTCCATCATTCTATCAACATCTTCTTGAGTAGATTCTTTTTGTAAACTAGGTACATGTTTTTCCAAGAAATTACGATATTCTTGATGTTCATGTTCAATCTCTTCGATAGATGCTGTACGATTATTATCTAACCAATACATTACTTGTTTATTCTTTTCTCTAATTTCTTCAGTCATCTTATCCTTTAGTAATCCATCAATTTGATAGACATGAGATTGCAATTCATTATATTTTTCAACACGTGTACGTTCTAACTTGTCTTGTTCAGCATATTGTTCAGCTTCGCTCAACATTCTCTCAATATCTTCTTTACTCAATTGATTGCCATCATTCTTGATAGTAATTTTTTCTGTTCTATCAGAATTCTTTAAACTTGCAGTAACATTTAAAATACCATTAGCATCAATATCAAATGTGACTTCAACTTGAGGTTCACCTCGTTTCATAGGTGGAATACCATCTAATGTAAATGTGCCTAATAAATGATTATCTCTTGTTTTGGGACGTTCACCTTCAAATACACGAATTGTAACAGCTGGTTGGTCATTTTCAAATGTAGTAAATGTTTGAGACTGTTTTGTCGGAATAGTTGTATTTCTATTAATAATTGGTGTCATAATTTCTCCTGCAGTTTCAATACCTAAAGATAAAGGTGTAACATCCAAGAGTAAAACATCCTTGACACTTTCATGAGTATCACCACTCAAAATAGCAGCTTGTACAGCTGCACCATAAGCTACAGCTTCGTCCGGATTAATAGATTTGTTCAATTCTTTTCCACCAAAATAATCAGATAACAACTTTTGAATCTTGGGGATACGAGTAGAACCACCAACTAATACTACTTCTGAAATATCAGATTTACCCAATTTTGCATCTCTAAGTGCTCTTTCAACTGGGTCTAATGTTGAACGGAATAAATCACCACACATTTCTTCAAAACGTGAACGAGTAATAGTTGTATAAAAATCTTGACCTTCAAATAATGAATCAATTTCAATAGATGCTTGAGCAGCTGCTGATAAAGTACGTTTAGCACGTTCACATGCTGTTCTCAAACGACTAATTGATTTAGGGTTTGTAAATAAATCCTTGTTATATTTACGCTTAAATTCATTGGCAAAATGAGCTACCAAACGATTATCAAAATCTTCACCACCCAAGTGATTATCACCAGCTGTAGATTTTACCTCGAAAACACCATTGTCAATGGATAATACAGATACATCAAATGTACCACCACCACAATCAAAAATAAGCACATGTTTATCTTCAATCTTTTTATCTAAACCATATGCAAGAGCTGCACATGTTGGTTCATTAATAATACGTAATACATTTAAACCTGCAATTGTACCAGCATCTTTAGTAGATTGACGTTGAGCATCATTAAAATATGCTGGTACACTAATAACAGCATCTGTAACAGTTTGACCTAAATAAGATTCTGCAACTTCCTTCATTTTCGTTAATACCATTGCACTAATTTCTTCTGGAGTAAATACCTTTTCTTCACCTCGATATTCAACCTTGATTTTAGGTTTGTTATTATCATCAATTACTTTATATGAAAAGTGTTTAATATCTGCTTGAACTGTACTATCAGTGTAGTTGCGTCCAATAAGACGTTTAGCGTCAAAAACAGTATTTGCAGTATTTAATGCATATTGATTCTTAGCAGCATCCCCAATCAAACGTTCCGTATCATTAAATGCTACTACAGATGGAGTTGTACGTAATCCCATATCATTAGCGATAATCTCAATCTTACCGTGTTGCATTACACCTACACAACTATTTGTCGTACCTAAATCAATACCAATTGCAATCTTTGACATTTTATTTATATTTTATATCGATTTTTTTAAATTCATTTTTAAAAATGAAAAATTAGTATTTCTAAACTAAAATTCATAAATATGAATGTATATGTTGTTTGGAGTCAACCTCATGATGGTGAAGGAGATGTATATATGGGGGACCATAATATAATTGGAGTTTATACAAATGAACTCAATGCTTTTAAAACAGCCAGTGTAAAACAAGTATATGAATATATGGATAAAGATTACCATGATAATGTAGTAGAAAATATTAAAGAATGGTTGTATGAAAATCCATTTCCAGATGCAGAAGAAAAAGATGTAAATGTATGGAGAGGATACTTTAATCTCCTTTCAGATGATGATTTTGCATATAAAATATATGGCATTAGTACTTATGATTATATTCCACTTTATAACCAATATAATGTGACAAAAATGGAATTGGAATAATACCAAAGTGATTTCAAAAATGAAAAATTATATTTTGAAATCACAAGTATAAAATGTTTTTTCATCTAATTGAAACAAGTGCTGTCTTGAATAACATTATTAATATCACTACAAAAGATGGTCAGACTGTACCTTATAATTTAATTACTTTTAACCACGATATATTTATAGACGGGCAAAAATTATCCAAACGGAGTTCAAATAAAGTAAGATACAAGTGTCCAAATTGTGAAAAAGAATGTATAATACGGTTGGCAACGTTATCAAATAAATTAAAACGAGGGTATAAAGGTTGTAAATATTGTTATCACAACTCTGAAGAACAAAATAATATCAATTCAGATGTGATTGAAATGTTGAGTCAAGAGTATTTTAAAAAAGAATTGACATTTGAAGAATTTGAAAGAGTTAAAAAGTGTATAGTATCTTTTCAGAACAAATTTACACTTGAAAATTTCACTTATATACCTATGTTTCAAAGAGGAAATGTATTTAAAAGTGTATTGTATGATGAAATACGAAAAGTATATGAAGAAATTGTAAATATAAATTGTAAATGTGAACAATGTGATAACATATTTAAAATTCAATCTCTTCATGAACTTAAAAACAAATATAAAATATTATGCAATGAGTGTAAAAGAATCAAAACATTTAAATTTGGGGTTACAAATGGTATTATTTATAAAAATAAATTTGAAAAAAAATTCATTGAAATGTGTATTCAAAATGGGATTAAAATAGAAAATATAGATGGAAATTTATATATACCTAGTATAGGTGAATTTTTTTCAGTTCAACATAAAAAATTTAAATCCAAACGATTAAAAGGAGTTTTGTATTCAGATGAATTAATTGAACAAGTTAATATTATTAAAAAACAAATAAATGAGAATAACACTAGCGCAAGCTAAACGTGTAGCTACCAAATTGCATTTAAATTTAAAAGTTGTACCACTCGACATTTTTCGCGATGCAATGTCTATTGAATTAGAACATGGAAAGAAATATGGGATATTAACTAATGTCACAAATGACAATCTTTTATTAACAGGAAAAATAGCACTTGCTCACCTTATTGAATATCCAGATTATTATAAACGGTTACACAAAATGGAAATGAAAGCTGAAAAGTATTGGAAAAAACGTGATAAACCAAATGTAATATTTTAAAAAATCTTTAAATAAAATGAGTATCATTAACAATATATTGAATGATGAATATGGACTTGTATATGATAATACAACTGGGCGTATATACCAAAAAGAAGTTACCTGGGAATGTGATACACAAAATGATAAATCTAATGTTATGCCTGATTGGTTTAAACGTTGGACTGAAACTCAACGAATGAATACTGGTTCAGTACCAAGATGGTTTTTGGAATGGTTAAATAAAGCAAATATTTCTTTACCACAGATGCAAATGCCTTCTGGTATAATAGGAAGCATAGCTACTGGCGCACCAATTACAAGTACAGTATCAACTGACATGCCACAATGGTTTAAAGATTGGTTATCGTCACAAGGCAGACCTTCTTATCCATATCAAATTCCTCAACCCCAAACTCCATATCCTTATCAAATTCCTCAACCACAAACTCCCTATCCTTATCAAACTGTTCAACCACAAACTCCTTATCCTTATCAAACTCCTTCACCACAAACTCCCTATCCGTATCCATATTATCCATATCCTTATCCACAAGTTTATCAAACACCACCACCAATTACCACACCACCACCACAAACAATTCAAGTATCAACTTATCCAACACCTATTGTATTACCACCAACAACTGTTCCAAATACACCAACACCATCTCCAAAACCACTTATAACATAAATTTTTCATTTAATGAATTATCACAATTAAATGAAAAATTAAAATTTTTAAATCTTGAGAAATTCTTCAAAAACTTGACCAATAGGTTTAGTTTTAGGAAAGGAACGAATAAAATGTTCATTGTCATATATAACTTTGTTAAATGAAGTTCTAAAATCTTCTATAGTTAAACTACCACCATAATCTTTCAACATGCGCCAATGTGGAGCAGGATGTATTTGATGTTGAATATCGAAAAAATCATAATAAATCTGGTGTAAAAGATAGACTGAATTTATATATAAATTATTATGTGAATTATCTTTAATCCAAGCTAAACAACAATTAAAACTACAAAATATACCATCTGTTTCATAATAATCATTTTTAATGAGTTGAATAAATATATTATCCGATATTTTTTCATCAGCTAAATCTTGGTGAATAAGTTCAAATTTTTCATTTGATATTTCTTCTTTAATAGTGTAATAATCTTTTGTAATATGAGAGAAATATTTTTTAACAATCATATTAGGCACATATCTTATCGGACAACCTATTGGCTGTGAATCAAAATTGTGTTTACACCAAAAACATTTACATCTTTTAATAGCTTCCTGATTTTTATAATCCATCATAGTAACAATAATTTTACGTTTATTTTTTGTTTCATCAAGATATGTAAATTCTAATTCAGAATCAACTATAATTTCATCCAATTTGGTTACATTATTATTTTTAGGTATAAGTTTAGTTATATTACATATATCCTTGTTATAAGAGTAACCATATTTTTTACAAATTTCTTCTATATCCAAATCTTTAAGTACAAATGGATGTTTTGTTTTTCGCTTTTTAACATTAGACGTCATAATATCTAAAAAAAATCAACTTTATATATTCATTTTTATTTAATAAAATGTGTAAAACTGAACAACATGAAGTATTTTGGATATATCAACCTTATTCATTATTATTATCTACTGATTTAATTCCACTTTCATGTATGAGTGTAGATCAAAAGATGAATGCTATTACACGTTTATTTATTTTGATTATGTTATTACTTTTAATTTTGAATATGAATAATATATTTTTAATTACTTGTATTGGTCTTATAATTATAATTATAATTTATGTAATAAACTATCAAATAGAAATGAATACCGAAAAGTTTGAAGATGGATGTGATAAACTAAAAATAGATAATGCTTCATTTGAAAAATCGTGTTATACCGATGTTGATATTAATAATCTTTCTAATTATTTATATGTACCTCCTCCTGTAAATAATATACGTTTTAACGATCCACCACCATTTATAGCTCCTTCCCATGACCTTGAAGAATGGAAACAATCGACACTTGTACAACATTCTGCAATTAATGGTAATAAAGGTGGTTATAGTTTAAAACAATCTGGTTATAAATTAAATAATGCATCCACAAATTGTGGAATTAACCCCCCTAATATGTCTTGTGATATAGAAAAACGACCATATAGAAAATGTACTGAAATAAAAGAATATAAATGTGAATCTGAATGTGAGAAACGACCAGATTATAATATACCATGTGTACGAGATAATGAATATAATACAAATAATAAAATTCCAGTTTACTCTGTAAAAGAAAATTTTGAAAATGATTATGACGCACTTGGTCAACCATTATCAGTTAAAACTTGTAGACAAAGATGTAGAGGAGGACGTGACCATGTACCAAGTAAAGATTGTAACAAAAATTGCGTGGCTTTACCAGGTGATTTGATTGAACATTGTGGTTATAACCCTGAAAAAGGATGTTATGGTATGCCTCATAATCAACCAATGTCTATAAATGAGTATTACCCATCTTTATCTAAATATCAACAAGATTTAAATACTCAAATTTTAGACCCTAGTGGCACATATATTAGAACTGAAGTAAATGAACCACAAATGACAAATTTGGGTATATCATTTGCTCAGCAATTTGAACCTATACAAAAAACTAAAATAGGTAATGAGGAAATAATTACATTTAAAAATCCTAGATTATATAAACCCCCTAAAGAAATATATGATTATGGTGAATTTACCCCAGATAGTATATTTGACCCAAGAACAGCAGGTTATGGTGATGAAAGACGTACATATATAGATAATATCACTGGTCAACCTAGATTCTTTTATGATGATGTAAATGCTGCTCGTGAAGGAAATTACTTTACTCGTAACAAAATTGATGTATATAATTTTTCCAATCAAATTGGAGTATTTGATAATTGTGTAAATGACAATCCACTCGAAGTTGTAAAAGCACAAGCACAAGATGCTTTTATTGATAATGGAAATGATTACAGACAATCACTTCAAACTAGTTTAATGAAGAAATCTAATGAAATGACTCGTCAACGTAGAATGTTCCCTATTCAAAGAGATAGTCGTACACGTGTTATGAAGTAATTGGTTTAACATTTCTCAATTCTGCGATACAATTGTTAAATATAGGTGCATTTATACATCTCACAAGTACTTCAAATTCTTTAAAACTTATAGATACAAAATTTTTTTCATGAAAAAAATCGACAATACCATAATATACTAATTGAGCACATGCTAAATATTCTTTTAAAACTATTTCTTCAGTAAGTATATCTGGTAATTTTTTATCAAACATACAAAACATTAAATTTTTAATAGAATGTGGTATACGAGTAAATAATGTTATTTCCCACAGTACATCTATTACAAATTTATCAACATTTACACGATAACCACGTATAAAATTTTTACCAAAGATTAATATATCTAAACCTTGTATTTTCATAATTATATATTCTGCTTCTATACATATAGTTTTACCAGTACTTGGATCCCAAATACCAAAACCATCTTCTATTTCAAATTTACAATAATCTTTGTGAAAACCTTCTATTTTTTTAATATCATCAAATTCATGATATTTTATAACTTGACAACCATTTGATGAATGTGCAAATAAATCACCATTTGCTAATAATATAAACGTCCAATTTTCAGATTCATCATCCATTTCATCTATATAATAGTCAAATGTATGAGAATGTATCACATTACCATTTTTATCAATTAATTTTAATATATTATTAAATTCAATATCCACACAACGAATATAAATTTCTATTTTTTCATCATTCAATACACTTGTCAAACAATACAAATCACATTCACAATCAATTTTTATATCAGTTTCTATTGAAACATGTCCAGTCATATAATCAAAATTGATGATATCGAAATGAAATGGGTCATCTATTCTTTCAATCGCAGCTTTTTTATCTGTCATTATTAATTGACCCATAGCTATAGTTTCATATTTTTTATCTATTATATATTGTGCAATTGTATCATGATTTTTAGGTGGTGTAAAAGCATCTAGAGATAAACTATTAAAAAAAGCATGTACTTCAAATATATTTACTCCTTCTGGAATATTAATATATTTACAATCATCCAATATATATTGAGCAACAATTGAAAATAAATCGGGATCCATATTTTCCAATTTTATCGGTTTAGTTGAATCAAAATCCCAATTTTGATTGGTCAAAGAACCCAACATTGAATCAGAAACATTTGAATTTTGAAAATATTTTGTTGGAAATTCAAATGTTTGATTTCCAACAATAAATTTAACTGTAGTATCACTCATTTTTATATCACTTGTAGTAGAAATGACAATTTCATTTTTCAAGTACAATCAACTTTAAATGAATTTTGTAAAATTGATTTTACTTTATAATTGGTATATAACCCAAATTTAAAATATGCATAATGATATTGTGGTAATACAGCACTCCCACTTTTATTATCAATATTGTAATCTATACTACCACCTCCATCTCTTACTTGTAAATAAACTTGTATACACTGTTGTGCATATTCTTTAGCTGAACCTATTAAAATATGATGAGTGGAAAATGTATATAATACCAAATCATTTTTATAGTAACCTAAACTGAATAATGGATGACCAAAACTTGGAGATTTATATTGAACAATATGAAAAAATTTTGTAGATGGCATCATATCTATAAAATTTGGTAAACAAACAAATGCCGAAAATTTTTTAGAACATGATGTACGAATTTCATTTCGATGTCGTCCATTACAACTTTTTGATGAACCGTCACAATCAGATGGATCTAACGTGATAAATATTTTATCATGTGGCATTTTGTATGAAATAGAATCTGAATGTATAGATTGTTTCATACTATTATCATATACATTTTGTGTATCTGATGCAAATACTTGGGTAATACATGATAGTAATAATAAAATTTTATGTTTGATATTCATATTTATTTTATATAATGTGATATGTGTAAAAATGAATTCCAAATAGTATATAAATATACAAAGATATACAATGTTTATCATAGGAATTTCCGGAAGTAGATGTGTCGGTAAAGACACATTTTATCAAATTTTATATAGTCTAAATAATCGATTTAAACGATATGCTTTTGCAGATGCTTTAAAATATGATTTACACCCTCTTATATCTACTCAATTTAATATAGATTTATTTAATGTAGGACCATACGAAAAGGAAATTATAAGACCTATTATGATTGCTTATGGTACAGCATGGCGAACTTTTGATAAAAATCATTGGGTTAAAAAGGTATATAATCAGATTCATAATGAATATGTTTATGAAAAAACAATCATTCCAGTAATAACTGATATCCGTTATGATAATGAATTGTTATTTTTAAGAGAGAAATTTGGTAAAAAATTTATACATATACAATTATCTCGAGTAAATGGTCCAGAACCAACTATAGAAGAAATGGAAAGTTTGATTGCTATACAATCTTTAGGTGATGCTGATGTACATATTAACTGGGGTAATAATACTGAGAAAGAAATGGTAAACATTGTTAAAAAAGTATATGAAAAATATAATCATTACTTGTTTAAAAATGAATAATTGTAATTTTTTCAAATACAAATATAATTTAATGAATAAATCAGTATTTGAAAAAACTTGTTTTGACACTTTTTTTAACATATTACCAGCTGAATTAATTTATGAAGTAATAGATAAGGTTCCAAAATGTAACAGATGTAAACTTTTTCCTAAAACAGATATGTCCAAGTGTTTTTTATGTAGAAAGAATGTATGTGACAAATGTTTAAAAAATTGTCATGACTGTTTAAATAAAGTGTGTAACAAGTGTAGTAGTGATTTGTATCGAATTTTTGATATATATACTATTTGTGATTCGTGTGATGATAATCCTAAATGTATAACATGTCAAGATTATGCGACAGAAAGATGTATGGATTGTTATAAACCTATATGTAATTATTGTGGATTAACTTGTTGTTCTGATACATCAATGATTTGTCAAGATTGTGTAGAAGATTCATCAGAAATGTACATGTGTGATTGTGATAATAATATCATTTGTTCAAATTGTTCTTATACATGTAAATATTGTGAACGCAAAATATGTGGAGAATGTAAAGATTTGAGTGTAGCATATAATGGTAAAAAAATGTGTTTAGAGTGCCGTCAAGATTAATCTCATCGAGTAATAATTTCTCAAGACATCATTCATAAAATATATTCCATTCCAATATAAAGCTGTTATAACTGTATAAGCTACATATATATCATAGTAATTTTTTGAATCTTGAAACTGAGTCATTAAAAGTAAAAATACTCCAGTTGTTATACAACCTGGACAACGTATCCACAAATTTAACAATGAATTTATATATTTCTCTTGATACCTAGTGACAAGTAAATCATTATTTCTGTTTAAAAATAATAAACTATAATCTATCGCACCTGGCAAACCAGTTATATAAAACATACCATGACCTATAATACCACCACCCGTATTATAGCTACATATAATAGGCATTACAAAACCAATCATGACAATGTGATGTAACCAGTCATCAAAACGCAATGAATTAAAATATAATAAAATATGATATAGATGTAAAGCTATAGTCATGTACATACAATTTATAGGTAAATCAATTTTTAAACATGATAGAAAATCCGTATAACACATGTAAACAATGGGCAAACATTCATATACTACTACTGCATTATTTACTATATGATTTAAATAATATATTCCTTTGACATTAAATTTTGTGAAAATATAATCAGAGAGAGAGAAGGCTAAAATGTAATATAAAATTGCCAACATTTTATATTACACGATATTTTTTTAAATAAACACAAATCTATAAATACTGTCGCATAATTACATTATCCATACTAGCATGTTCACCCACCGGGTATCGAGTATCATAGAATGCTTTAATCACATTTCTAATAACATTTGGGTTTACTGACATCCAATAATTAGATCCTTGTGGATTAGCTGCTGATATATAATTTGTTAACATGGATGCAATAGTTATATTATTTGGATTTCGATTTGAATTAGAATGATAATTATTTAACAATATTGTACGTAAGTCTGTATTATTTCCTTCAAGAAAACGTCCAATATATCCATGAATATTAAGTCCGTTTTGTTGTAAAGGTGCTGAATTTTGACTAAACCAAATTTGTATATTTTCTAAAGCATTTTGGACATTTACATCTAATTGTGCATTTGGTTGATTTCTATACAAATTGGATATAAAATTATATATAGGGTTATTTGTAACTCTTAGTTGAGTAACAGTCATTGGACTTTGACCTAAATTACTTTGATAACTTGGTGGTATCCCAACTTGTTGTCTCAATTTATTATATTCTTCTAAAGACATTGCACTTGCTCCAAATTTCTTTTTATAAGTATCATACGAAGCATTTGGATTTTGTCGAATATAATTTTGTGTTGCTGTTTGTGCTAAAGATGGATGTTCATTTGAAGATGGAACAACTTCATGATATGTTGGAGGTAAATTATTTTGAGCACGAAGTTGATTGAATTGTGCTTCAGAAATCATTTGTCCACCTGTCGCCATAACCCAAGTTTGAAATTGATCATATGATGCATCTTGATGTCCTAATATATATTCATTAGCAGCTATTTGTTCTTGACTCGTTATACCACCAAGTTGTGGAGCATTTTGTATTGCTTGCTGTACTAAACTATTTGCTGGCTGAGGTCTTCCACTACATAATCTTGATATTGCACTACCTATACCCCTATATTCTGTTTCCAAACTACGATTACTTTTTGGAACACATTGTTCAAATCCTTTTCCATCTTGGGTTACTTGGTAATAATTTTTTCCACTCTGATACACTGTTCCTGGTTTCATTGCGTCGATTGATACTGTTTGTAATGCTGATGCTTGGCTTACATTCACGGTATCTTTACATTTCGTTTTACATGCTATAGATTGTACCTTTCCATTTTTATCTACTATATATTGTCTTTGATTGGAATAATATACTTTTCCTGGTTGTAATTTTAGAGTTTTAATATCCTCGGGTTTCATGATACCTGCGCCTTTAAATGGTGCTACTGCCTGGTTTATTATTTGTTTTTGTAAACCTGGACTTGGATTTTCTAGTTTACTTGCTAAATACATAGCCACACCAATAGTACCTGCGATACCTAATACTAATACGTCATCAAGTCCAAAGAAACGTTTTTTACTTGGTAAAGGTGCCAAATTTCCTCCCGATACTGAACCCACTGTCAGTTTACCAGTTGTTTTATCTAGATACACGACATTACCATTACCTAAATTAACGACGTTAGTTTGTTTACCATTTAAATTAGCTACACCTTTTACACCTGCTTGTTGTGCATCACCAGGTATTCCATTTGTTCCATACCTACATTGCCCCCCTTTACATATTCTACCTGTTGGACAATCTGAATCTCTTATACATTTGGCTCCAGGTGGTTTTTGAGTAGGGTTGTCTATATCACTAATTCCATACCTACAAGTTCCAGCCATACAAACTTTTCCAGATGGACAATCTGAATTAGTTTTACATTTTGTTGGTCTAGGAGGATTAGTAGGAGGTTTAGTTTGTGGTCTAAGTGCAGCCGCAAAAGTACATATTCCTTGTACACAATCATAACCAGAAGGACATTGAGATTTGTTAGTACATTTTGTTCCAGGAGCAAGATTAACTACAATGTTATTATCACGTGGATTAGGTTTCTTAGTAGAAGGTTTAGGTGGACGTGTTTGTGGTTTAGGTGGTTGTGGTTTAGGTGCTTGTGGTTTAGCAGCAAATGAAAAAGCAGTAGAAGAAGAAATAAAATATAATATCACACAGACGATAAATGTAATTAATATAAAAAACAACATTTATTATATTAATTTAATTATTTCTTACCCAATTTATTGAGTTCATCTAATTTCTCTTTAACCTTTTTGACATTTTGATTATCGATATCTTCTGCAACACCTTGATCTTGCATTTGTCGTCCAATATCATAAGCTCGACCAAAGTCACCTACTTCATATGCTGATACCATAAATCGATTGTATCTTCTATAACTATAATCTGTATCAGAAACAAAAAGTAAAGCTTCTGTTGGATATGGAGTGAATAAAGCCATGGAAGCATAACCATAAGCAACACGAGGTTGTTTTCTAACAAATAGATAGTACTCGCATAATCTCATAATAGGTTCAACACGATTCCAAAATTCATATGCACCTAGATAATTTTCAAGAATTTCTTCATGAGGTTTATTTAAACGAATACACAAGTTACCTAATCTATAATATGAATGATAAATTTCTTCTGGTAAACCTTCTTCTTTGATTTCAAGTCGAAGTTTGTAATAATAAAATGCTTCATTATATAATTCTAAACAATCACACGTTTGACCTAAATAGAAAAGTGTTCGAGGGTCTTTTGGTTTATTTTTCAAATCTTCCAATAAAAGTGTTCTATCTCTATGATATCTAACAAATGATTGCTCACAATTTTCATTACGATTTTGATAAATATATATAGATTCTGGACATCTTATAGGAGTTTTTGCCAATTTAATATTTTTAGGGCCAATATATTCATGAACAGCCCCGTAATATCTCCAATCCATACGAGGACGAATCAAAAAGATGTTATAATATCTTTCCACAACTTCGCCATACAACCATTTTTGAGTAATATAGAATCCTCCTTCATCTTTAGAAGTATCAATGAGATGTTGTTTGGCAAATTTGCGCAATTCTTGACATCCATTAAATTCATCATTAGCATCTAAAAGAAGAATAAAATCAACATCCAATGAATCTGGATGAGTATCAATCCATTCTAATAGTTCGTTTCTCGTTTTTTCAAAATTGACAAATTGACCAAATTTCATAAAAAATTGTTTAGCTGGATACTGTTCAGCAAATTCATTAATCAATTGTACAGTTTTATCGGTACTACCTGTATCATAAATATAAACACAATCAACTGCTTCTATTGCAGTTTTTAATGTTTTTACAATTACTTTTTCTTCATTCTTGACAATCATGCCTAGAGCAATTTTTGGTTCTAAAGTAGACATAGCTGTTGTAGCTGAAGACAACTTTAGTTCAGACATTTTATCCAAAAAATTCTTTTTTTAAATGAAAATAATAAATGTATAATTCCAATAGAACATCTAAAGTAACTTTTGTAGAAAATTTACCCGATATGGATGAACTAGTAGAAAATTATGAACAACCTTCGGCACCTCAACAACCTCCTCCAAAGAAGAGTGGATTTTATACATTATATGAAAATATTTATGGAGGAAATATAGATAGAAAAGCTATGGGTGATTTCCAAGAAGAATCTACTAATAAAGATTTATTGTTAAATAAAGCAATGCAGAAATTACCAACACGAATGAATAGTGGAGAAATGCAATTACCCTCATCTTCACAACCTCCACTAAATCCACCTACTCAAAAACAACCATCTGTACATACTCATAATCATTTAGAGATGGATATGCAACCTAAAATGTACGTACCTGAATATCATCATAATAAACCTTATATCATATATGAAAATAATCAATTGCCTAGTTATGCTAATTATATGAATCCTCAACCCCCTCCCCCTATACATAGGCCTAGTCCTCCAAAACGTCCCAAATCGGCTAAACGCTGTGGAAATGGAAATAAAGGTGGTAAAGAAGTACAAGTACATTCATTATGTAGTATGATAAATTCACACATTTCTTCATGTTCTCTTTGTAATAATTTATACATTTCTACCATCAAGTCTAAAGCTAAACCTCCTCAAAGAAGCATGTCTACTGTAGCTTTTGTCATTGTTATTATAATTTTAATTATAGTTTGCTTTATACTTATGAAAAAAGTGTGGAATAAAGGTATTCAGGTCTCAGATTAAAATGTTGTAAATAAAATCGTGGATGAAAAATAATACGATTGTGTTTTGGTTTATAATTTAATAATTTCTTTAAATGAGGAATACATTTATAACCATATTTAGCACCCATAACACCACCGACAATAGCAGCGTTTGTATCAGTATCACCTCCTTTTTTCAAAACAAAAGCCATTGCTTCTGAAAAGGAATAATTATTTTCCAAACAAAATAAAGTTAAAGAGAATGCATGAACATCCCAACCCATATTTTCAAAAACATCAACTTTATCGTATTTGCTAAAGTTTTTGAAAATATTGATATTTCTTCTATCTTGTTTAAAGTCCAATTCACTTTTAATTTCATCCCATGATTTTTGTTGATATAATTTGACAAGAATTGTAACATATAAATATACTAAATTAGCAACAGTTCTTTTACTATGAGTAAGAAAAACATCTTTACATACCAAAGTATAAATTTCATCATCATCGAGATAATTTTCAAAAGCAAATACTGCAATAGGAATACAGCGCATTAAAGCACCATTAGATTCTGAATCCATATTATCAATTTCTGCATTTAAATTAGCATCAATTGCAACTTCTGCATTTTTAAATGCATTTCTAGTAGTATGACCAATATCAAATGGATGTGAATCATACCATAATTTGTATTGTGAAAAAATATATTCCTCAATATCAATTTTATCATGTTCTCTATGAACATATTCATCTAATGCTCTGAATAATTGAATAGTTAATTCAGTGTCATCAGTAACTTGACCAGGTGCTACATTAAAAATACCTCCACCTTTTAATAACATTGCATTTTTAACATCATTGTCATTAATTTTTTTCTTAAACTCTAAATGTGCACCAGCTGCATCTCCATATGCTCCCCCTAAAAGAGAACCAAGAGTATTATTATACATCATTTTGGAATTTGATTTTTTGTCGTCGTTTTCGTGTTTAATTAGCGATAGAATTTTATTCATTAATTTTAATTAAATTAATTAACTTAATTAAAATTAGTTTCATTTTTGTAATTTTTACAGACTCATCCAGAACACGCTTCACATGGTTCATAATTAGATGAACCTTTTGGTCTCATAGGACAAATAACAACTTGTTGTTCAAGTTTTTCTTGTTCCAATTGTTTTTCTTTTTCAGGGTCAATAGTAAAGTTTTGTGCATCAATCGCGCTTTGAGAACGAATATAATAACTACCAGTTTTCAAACCCAATTTCCAACCCAAGAAATGAGCTGATGTTAATTTACTATAATTAGGATTTTCAAAGAATAAATTCAAAGATTGGGATTGACAGATATATACACCTCTATCTGCCGCCATTTCTATAAGAGACCTCTGTTTAACTTCCCATACAGTTTTATATATATCTTTGATATGTTGAGGAATTTCTTTAATATATTGGACCGAGCCTTTATAATATATCAATTTTTCCATCAAATCTTTTGACCATAATCCTAATTCATGTAAATCTTTAATAAGATACTTATTTATACAAGTAAATTCACCCGCGAGAGTACGACGTAAATATAAATTGGAAGTAAATGGTTCTATACAATTATGTACTACAATACCATTTGCTATAAATGTATGAGTTTCAAGTGTATTAATATCATATACACGTTTATCTCCATTTTCAAAACTATTTAAAAATGGTACATGATATACAGGTAAACACAATTTAGTTTTTTCAACTATAGTATTATTTCGAATAAACCATTCTTCTACACCAATATCTTTAAATAATTTTTCTTTATCAATTTCGATATCAATTTCGATATCAATATCGATGATTGATTTATATTTCAAACACATTTTAACATGTTCTAAACTTGGTATACTTTCCTCATGAAGAAATATACCATCATACATTTGAATAGCAGAATTATAAATTTTATCTATACATTTTTCGGTATTATATAATTCAAATACTTTGGCTATGATATAATTTCGTTGTTGAATAATTTTGTTTTTATAATTTAAAATTAATTGATAAATATCATTACGTAATATTTTATGAATATTATATCTAAAACCAACCTTGTTTACAAAATCTGAAATATTGAGCATTTTGACATTAAATACAACTATATGAGAATTATTATGAATATATTCTTTGGTTTTGATACTAGTAATAATACCAATACGATTAAATAATAACTTAATATTTTGCATAAATTTAGCCATCTTATTATAATCAAAATGACTAATAGCTCTTACTATATTACATCCAACCATTTTACTCTTGTTTTCTTCCTTCATCTTTAAAAATGGTGAGAATCCATCGCCCCCTAAATATCCAGCTAAAAATTCTCTTATAATTATTTTAGGACACTCTTCATTCAAAAGTAATTCAGGTATTAAAATATCATTATTAGATAATGTTGATAAAGAATGGTCGATATTCATATCTGGTTCTTTACAATTGGCTAATATTTTACATAATATATTCGTAATTGGTTTGCCAATTTCCAATGTGATATTGATATTATTATCAGTTATAATATATGTTTTACTATCATCCAATATATCTAAGTCGTGAATTAATAATTGTAAATCATATAAAGTTTCCAATCTAACTATAGTTTTTTCACAATCAATATAATTACCATCTGCTAATATAAAACCCAATAATCTAGCTAAAGCACAACATTTATCTTTTGTCGGGTTTATCAAATAATTATCAAAATAACTTGTATCAAAAGGGAATTGTGAATAAACATTTTTAATACCATTTATACCCATTACTAATGAATCATCTCTAGTTAATTCATGTGCTTCTTTCCATTCATATGCCATTGTTTTGTTATTACATACTCTAAATTTATGTTCTGAAGTACATTCTATTTCACGTCCATCTATTAACTGAATTTTAAGTGTAGGTTTTACATCTTTATCTATTTTTTCAACTACTCTATCAATAACTAATTTATTTATATTTTCATTCAATGATAATATATTTTCATCTGAGTCTATATTTTCTATAGGATGAGAAATACCATGAATATCTGTAATTTGTGTACCTTCGACCAAACATTCATTAAATCCTAAAATTTGAGATGTAGATGCTGTTGGCATTGGGGCTAATACAGTAGAATTTCTAAGTCCAAATTTAATCACATCTTTTTTCAATTGTTCCCAATCATATCTATTAGATGGATGTTTATATTCTTTATCCCACATATCAAATTGCAATATACCTTTTGACATGGGTGAACCTTCAAAACATTCGTATGGTCCATATTTTTCTGATAATTTACAACTCTCTGATATAGCTGAATAATATATACACTCAAAAATACATTTGTTAAGATGTCTAGATTTATCACTGTCAAAAGGCCATTTCATAATAGCAAATACATCTGCCATTCCTTGTACACCTATACCAATTGGACGGTGTTTTAAATTTGTACTTTTAGCTTCTTTGATAGGATAGTAATTCAAATCAATTACCTTATTTAGATTACGTGTTATAACTCGAGTTACTTTTTCTAATTTTTCAAAATCAAATTCCAATGTCTCCATATTTATAAATGAAGGTAAAGCAATACTTGCTAAATTACATACGGATACATGGTCTTTATCCGTATATAAAACAATTTCTGTACATAAATTACTTTGTTTAATAACACCGATATTTTCTTGAGGACTCTTTCTATTTACAGCATCTTTATACAACATATATGGTACACCAGTTTCAATTTGTGATTCTATTATAGCATCCCAAACTTGTCTAGCTCGTAATTGTCGGGTGTATTTACCTTCATTTTCATATTTTTGATATAATTCTTTAAATTCATCACCATATACTTCAGTTAAACCTCTGGATGTATCTGGACACATAAGACTCCACATTTCATCTTTTTCAACTCGTTCCATAAATAAATCTGGAATCCACAATGCATAAAATAAATCTCGTGCACGTTCTTCTTCAGCACCTTGATTCTTCTTTGCATTCAAAAAATCCAATACATCACTATGCCATGGTTCAATATACATGGCAAAACTACCTAAACGTTTACCAGAGTTATGCACCAAACCCATATGAGTTGTATAATTATGATTATGGTCTATCTGCAAATCATATACAAGACCTTTATAATTGATACTATCTATAGATTTAATTCTACTAAGAAGATGACCATTCTTTTCAATCCAAAGAATATGCTCATCTTCAAATGTACAATTTATATCTAATAAACTAGTCAATTCTTTAAGTGAATGGTGAATAGGAATTTTAATATAATATGCATTGGATTTGACCAATTTGTTTCCAAATGTAAGTGTTTTTAATTTTAAAAATGCATATCGAATACTTTCTATCAACATTCTATTACTATTTATAAAATATAGATAACGATTATTGTGAGTATATTTAGTTTCAAACAATCCATGTAAAACATGAATTAATTTATCATTGGGTAAATTTAAAAATAGTGAATGTATTGCTTTAGTTTTTTCATAAGGATAAATCCATTCATGTTTCATTATATCAAGTAATTTAAATCTAAATACAATAGTTGTATCTGTTTCATTATAATTTGGATAATATTTTTCAATAAATTTAATCGTTGTGCTGTATTTTTTTGGTACTACAAGATAGTACCAATTATCTTTATAATATCCTCTTGCTAAAATAATACCATATAATCTACACACATCGATATCAATTGAATTGTAATCTTGTACTTCAATAGGTATTGGAAAAGCCATCAAATCATTGATACACAATTCTTTAGCAGGAATATAATTAAAAGTTTCACCTTCATCTTTAGATACATATAATTCATGTTCATTAGTACACTTTATAGATTCAAGTGTATATACACCTTTAATTTTCAAAATTTTCTTATCAACTGGATTTTCAAATTTCTCAAATACTTGTTTATAAGTACCATCTGATGTCAATACAAAATCTGATTCTGGTATAATATTTTTAATAGCTTTTGGACCATTATTCGTATATACAATAGTAGAACCCACAAAACATTGATTTACATAACGACAAGTTGCATTATATGTTTTCAATAATGGTACAATTCCCTGAGTAACACCATTTGTACCACGAATTACACTATTTTTACCTCTTATATCAGAGATATTAACACCAATACCTCCAGCCCATTTACTAATTTGTGCACAATCTGTAAGTGTTTTGAAAATACCTTCAATAGAATCTTCAACAGTTGTCAAGAAACAATTTTTTGCAATAATACCAGAAATACTATAAGAATGGTCATCTTCTACACCTAATGTGTAGACATTAATATTTTCACTAGGAATCAATTCTTTATTACAAAATTTAACAAATGTTGTACCATTTACATTTCTAAGGTTTGTATTCAATTTAGATACAACTTCATTATCATTATACAATCCATTATAATATCTATCTACTGTAAATTTAGTATCGTCAACATTGACACAGATATTATGCAATCTACATAATGTATATATATCTTGTACCATTAAAGTATTACACATTCCGATATCTATTTCATCAGACGTTGAATTAAAACAAAAACCTTGAATAAAATTGTATACAAATTCGTTTGATAAAGAATAAAATTCTACTGGCAAACGATTTGATAAATATTCACAAAATATACCCAAATATACATTATCAATTGTAAATGTATATTCTGTTTGATTTACTGTTACTTGAAAATATTTTTCAAGCAATCCTCGTATCTTTTCATTTAAACAAAATATACTAATTCCTGTAATCGTATTTAAATCATCTAGTTGATAATTAACCTTACAATGACGTACTAAAATACCAAATAACCACATTAATTCATCATTAAGGTCAAATTCTGATAAAAAGTAATTAGATTGTTGTTCAAATTGTTTCCAATTACCTACATCTATAATTCTTTTATCCGTGTAAATATACTTTGTAATACTTGGTTTAATATTGAATTTGACATTATTTTCTTTTGAATTATATAATGGTAAACTTACAAAATCTGTATCCAATAAATCTTCTACTCTAGTCCACTTTAATTTTAATGTATTTGAATTATATGTCCATAATTTATGGTCATGGGTCACTGTAAAAGGTCTAGTATTATATAAATTAACTTGATATAATTTTCTACCATTTAATTTGTTAATATGACATTGAACAACATCTTTAATATTTCCAAGATGTGTAATTACTTTATCTCCTTGAATAACATTTTCAATTGGAATTGGACCTCTATTTACCGTATCTACCAAAGTTCCTTTTACAAAACAACTACTCAATTGTGGTGATTTTGTCCCAGAATTATACAAAGTTGGTGAAGCATGAGTAAAATGTTTTGTAGATAACCAATCGTACGTTTCTTTTACACTATCAAAATCATCTTTGTGTAAAAAAATGGCAACACGCATCCAAAGATGTTGAGGTCGTTCAATAATTACATTATCCTTTTTAAGAAGATAACTCTTCATAAGAGTCTTCATACCAAAATAATCAATCAAGAAATCCCTTTCGTAATCAATCATATCGTCATATTTATCGTAATTGGTTTTTACTAATTCTACATATTCTGGGCTCAAAATATGTTCTAAATTTGAAACAACTTCTAAAAGAGATGTTGGAGTATTTTTAATGTGATTGTCAATCAAGATACGACTACCCAATGCATTATAATCTGGATGAATACTATACATAGCCATACAAATCTGAGCAGAGATTTCATCCAACATACTAGTCTGAATACCATCAATTAACTGTCCGCAAACTTTTTGAGCAACTAATACAGGGTCTACTTTAAGGTTATAAGCCAAATGATTGATACGTTTGGTAATTTTATCAAACTGAACGTTTTGATAAGTTCCATTTCTCTTAATTACTCGCATATTTATATTATCTCCAATCTATTTAAATTTTTTATTTCATTTTTAAAATAAAAAATTTATGAAAAAATTAAGGGTTAATCGTTCCATTTTTTAATTCAATTTTCTTCATTTCAATTACAACTGTTGATGTATCACCCATATTTTCAAATATATCAACCCATTTTCCTAATACATTACAATTATCACTACACAATTTATCAAATGTAGGTTTATCTTCTGCTATTTATCATTCAAAAACATTTTATCCATACCATATATACTTGTTGTATAATATCGTTGTGCTAATTTATAACTAATTCATCAGTTATTCCATCCAAATCATCATCATCTGATATTGGTATTGGTTCGTTATCAGATGATATCGATTCGTCTTTATATTCAGCCATTTTATAATTAATTTTGTGTGTAAAATTCATTTTTAAATCTGGAAATTGAAAAGTTGAATAATAATTTTTCAATTTCTTAAAAAACTTTTTGATTTTACAACTTTTTTTTGAAAAAATATTTAAAAAATTTTCTCGATTCATATTTTTTATTTTTCTCCAAAAGTAATTTTCATCATCTTTTTAAAAAATTACATCTTGTTAAATACAAACAACTCTAAAATTATAAACAAAATTATAAAACCGTAAACCAATTTTCTTCTTTTGATTCCTAAAATTATAAAGAGTAAAAGTAATAATAAAAGTATACTAGTATATAAATTTCCAAATTTCCATATAGGTACATTACAATACCACATTAATTTATTAGACCAACCACACAGTATTGAATTTTTATTTTTAGTACCTATAGATGAATCTACATCACGAGCTGTTACTATATTTGGTGTGATAACTAGATATCTTACATCTTTAGATAATAACAAGTGTTTTGCTATTTCAAAATCAATATGATAGTTTACCGTGTTATTCATTTCATTTATTAAATGACGAGCCGCTCCTTTTGTTATTATATAGGCAGTGGTACATAAAGGAAATAAACTAGCTACTACAGTATAATTTCCTATTTTTTCAGTAGATCCTATATTACAAAACGGACCAATACACATTAAACTAATAATGAGATTGTTTTTATCATTCAGATATATGTCAATATCATTTAATACTGGTTCAAGTTTTTGTATGTCAAATTGAGCATCATCTTCCATAATGATATAATAATTTGAATCACTTTCAAGTAATTGTTTCCATAAACTTATATGAGATAGTGCACAACCAATTATACCCTTATTACACATCACTTCGTTACACATAGAACTCACATTTATATTATTAATTAATTGATTCCCATCTATAGCTTCGAATCGTTTAAATTTTAATCTAGATGTTGGTTCAATTTGTTGTTGAAATAATTTCCATTTTTCAGTATCTCGTTTTAAATTAATAACATGAATAATCATTTATCTTTTTAGAAAATATAAACTAAAATGAACTATTGTTTTTATTTTTCTAAAAAAATGTTTAAACATCCAAAATTTTTTTATTTTTTAATCAAACTATTTATCAAAAATAAATTTAATTATTCAATATAAAAATTAGTTTTTTCAGGAATTTAAAATTCTTTTATATCTTTTAACTACCAATTAAAATACAATATTTCAGTTTTCTTTAACATTGTATTTTTTAAAAGAAGAATAGCAAGATGAAAATTACATTTGAAGATTTTATAATAAAAAATGAATTGAAAAAGTAGATGAAAATTATAAATACCTTAGGTATTTATAATTTTCATCTAGTTTCATTTCCCTTTTGTTAAAATTTGAAAGTTTTTTTCTTTTGAGAATTTAAATTTATAAAGATGTTGATATAAATTATAAATATGAAAATTGCATTTATAACTGGTGTAACTGGACAAGATGGTTCATATCTCTCTGAATTATTATTAAGTAAAGAAGAATATAAACACGTTATTGGATTAATGCGTCGTACAAGTAAATTTGATACAGAATCTCGTATAGATGGCTTACGTTTAAATCCAAGATTCAAATTAAAATATGGTGATGTAACAGATTCCACGTCACTTATTAAAATTATACAATATATTAAAACATTAATGACAAATGAAACTATTTTAGAAATATATCATCTTGCAGCGCAAAGTCATGTACAAGTTAGTTTTGATTTACCTGAATATACAGGACAAGTAGATGCTTTAGGAACATTAAAATTACTTGAATCTATTAAAATATGTGATATAGCTAATTGTACCAGATTTTATAATGCAACAACAAGTGAATTATTTGGCAAGGTACAAGAAGTACCTCAAACAGAAACTACACCTTTTTATCCAAGAAGTCCATATGCTGTAGCAAAATTATATTCATATTGGATAGCTAAAAATTATAGAGAAGCTTATGGTATGTTTATATGTAATGGGATACTTTTCAATCACACTAGTTCAAGAAGAGGTGAAAATTTTGTTTGTAGAAAAATTACAATAGGAGCTGCAAAAATCAAGAATGGTATAGAAAGTGAATTAATATTAGGTAATTTAGATTCTCAAAGAGATATAGGTCATGCACAAGATTATGTATATGGTATGTGGTTAATGTTACAACATGATAAACCCGATGATTATATATTATCAACAGGTAAAATGTATAAAATACGTGAAATTGTAGATATAGTATTTAAACAATGTGGTTATGATATTGAATGGAAAGGATCTGGAATAAATGAAGTAGGTATAGATAAAAATACAGGAAAAACTTTGATACGAGTAGATGAAAAATATTTTAGACCATCTGAAGTTAATGAATTATTAGGTGATGCAAAGAAAGCAAAAAATATTTTAAAATGGGAACCTAAATATGATATGAATTCTATATTAATAGAAATGATTAAACATGATATATCTTCATTCAAAAGAAACGAATAAAAGATTTTTAAAATTTATCAATTTTAAAAATTCAATAATTTACAATTATGTATGAGCAACCATAACCCATCTATTTTGACCTGGTATACTACTTATAGTTAAATTTGTCGTATATAAAAATGTTATAGTTTGATTAGTTTGAATAGTTTGACTAGCACTTGTTAAAACAAAACGATTACTTGCCGATGAACCTGAATCCTCATTTTTAAATGTTTGAGTATAAGGAGAATTGTTTATTATATATATTAATCGTCCACTTACACCACCTACAAAACCATTTATATTTGCTGCTGTAACGGAATCTGGACTAAATGTAAAGAATGATGAATTAGAAGATAAAACATAATTATTCATTTCACTATTATCTACCAGGATATCATCGCCTTGGTCTAATAATATATAAGTCATTGGATTACTAGGTCCTGTAGGACCTGTTGCACCAGTATTTACTGAATCACCTGCAGGTCCTGTAGGACCTATATAACCAGTTGGCCCAGTAGAACCAGTTGCACCAGTATTACTAGCTTCTCCAGCAGGTCCTGTAGCACCAGTATAACCAGTATAACCAGTAGGACCAGTGTGACCTTGTAAATTACCGATAAAGTCCCAATTATAGCCAAAAAATCCAAATATATTTCCAGTTTCTAAATTTATATATATATCTCCACATTTTGCAGGAGGACATCCACAAATTGGGTCTTGATTTTCACTAAATATGACAGTTTGACATTTACAAATTTCTCCAATACTACATGAACTACCATCGTTGTAAGTAAAAACCATTTCCTTTTCACAAGTATATTTTACCCCATTTAAATAACTGTAAGGACCTTTTGGTTTACAATATTTAGGTAAATGTTGACAAGTAGTTGGACAGCCTGGACAAATAACACAACCAGTTGAAGAATAACAAGTTGGAAAACAATCAGTGCCACAATTAGCAACTATACCAGTATCTTGTATTCTTCCATCTACATAATAGATGATAATATTATTAGTAAGAGCATCTACACAAATTTTATTAACGCCAGTATTGCAATATATAGGTGGTGGTATAGGAGTTCCTAAGGAATTTGCTATACCACAAACACCATCTGGACCAAATGAACGTAATGATGACATTTATTTATTTAATGTTTTCAATATTAATTGTAATTGTTTAAGTAATATAACATTCAATAAACTATAATTTATAGAATATGGTTCATCATTTTCATCCAAGTTTACTATTTCTGGATAATATTCAGCCACTTCTTCTGCGATTAAACCAATACATGATGTTCTATCTTTATCAAATCTTTTTACTTGTAATTTATCGATATCGTTGATATAATCATTAGAAAGAGGTTTTATATTTTCTTTAAATCTTCTACTTGAAGTAAATGGTCCTATTTGTCCAGTACCTACATCATAAATCAATTGAGAACCAAAATTACATGGTAATAATTCAGGTATAGTAAAAAATGCATCTTGAATACCTACAATAGGATTTGGATTAAAACCCAATACAAATATATTTTTATCTATACTATTTCCACTGTCATGTCCAATTACTATAGATTGTGTTGATATAAAACTTCCACTATTAGAACCTATTACAATTGTACTTTCATCTTGATTATATTCACTTGCATATCTTCCAATCGCAATACTGTTATTACCTTGATTTTGATATCCAGCAGCATTTCCAATTGCAATAGCATCATAATCTTGATTACTATGTCCAGAAAATAATCCAATAGCAATAGATGTTTCATTTTGGTCATATGTACCTGAATAAGTGCCTATAGCTATACAACCAAAACTTTGATTTTCAACTCCAGTATTATTTCCTATAGCAATGGATTCTAGAGATTGTGATTGATAGCCAGATTGATATCCAATAGCTATAGTATAATACTGTTGATCAATAAAACCAGTTTTATAACCAATATTAACACATTGATTTGCAGATTCAGATGATGTATCATAACCTATACTAATTGAAGATTCTCCTAAATAAATTTCCCCGGCTAAATAACCTATAGCAATTGATTTATTAGCTGGAAAATATAGACCAGCATGACGACCTATTGCAACACCATATGTACCTTGAAAATAAGCACCTGCTCCTAATCCAAAATTATTGATATCTAAAGAATTATTAGAAATTGCTATAGTATTTTCACCCTGAGATAAGTACCCAGCATAGTTTCCTATTGCAATAGCATTTATTCCTTGTGTTTCATATGCAGTACCATAACCAATTGCAATTGCCGAAGAACCCTGAGTATATGCTCCACTATCTGAACCAATAGCTATACCTTCGTCAGCTTGAGTATCAGAGCCACATGAATTACCAATTGCAATGGTATAATTTCCTTGAGTTGTAGTTCCACTATCAAAACCTAAAGCAATTGAACCTAAACCTTGATTATAAAATTGTAAATTACCCATTGCGATACTACTATCGCTATATGGAGCATAAACATTAACTATATTGTCATTTAAATATGAATTAGGTGTTAAAATTACACATTGACTGGTAAAAGAAATGGATATAGGTTCCATACCAAATACTGTATTATAATAAAATTCTGTCGATGTATTATATTCATAAGGAGTTCTAAAATTATCTATAACTTGACTATAATCTATATCATTCGGGATAAAATAATATCCACCATCTATTCCAGTATATGTATAATTAGTTATATTACCTGTAGCACCAGTATCTCCTTTATTACCTACATTACCAGTTGGTCCAGTTATACTAATACCTGTAGGTCCTTGTATACCGGTCATACCAGTATTACCTGTAGCAACAATTTTTCCAAAACGTTTTATTTTACCGTTTGAATAATATCCGTCGATATCACCACAACTATTTATAATTATATCTTCAATACCTATTCCAGTAGGGCCTACACATCCAGTTGAAAACGGATTTAAAATTTTAACATTTTTATTAACTCCGTTTGAATAATATTGAGATATAATACATTCATTATTTATTGTTATATAATCAAGACTAACTCCTGTTGGACCTGTTGCCATTTATTTACTTGACACTTTTCAATCTCTTTAAACAATTTCCAATTCTACAAAATAATTCAATGTTAAATAAATGTTTAGAATATCCAAATTAAATTCATTGCACGATAAACCCAAAATAATTTTCCAAAGAACATTAGGGTATATAAAAGATGTTATAGATGAACGAGATTATAAATTTGAACCACCTACAACATTTAAATTAAGTGTGCCACCAAATAAATTTGTTATTACAGGTTTACCACCTATATTAGATCAAGGTAATCTAGGAAGTTGTGTAAGTAATGCATTAGCAAATTCTTTAAGGTATATTTATAACAAATTAAAAAGAAATAACAATAGTTGGTCACGTTTATTCAATTATTATTATTCTAGAGTATTAGAAGGCACGGTAAATATTGATAATGGTTGTCAAATTCGTAATGCATTCAAAGTTTGTAATAAAACTGGTTCATGTTATGAAGTAACTTGGCCATATACTATAAGTAAATTTACTGTTAAACCTTCTACAACAGCTGTTAATGAAGCGAAAAAGAATATTATAACAAAATATAATAGAGTTGACCAATCTAGAAGTGCTATAAAAGCATGTTTACTTTCATCAAATACTGTTGTAGTTGGTTTTGCATGTTTTACAAATTTATTTTCACAATATACAACTTCTACTGGAAATATAACTTATCCATTAGCACGTGAAAGATATTTAGGAGGACATGCCATATTATTAGTAGGTTTTGATGATACTGCACAAACTTATAATTTCATGAATTCGTGGGGAAATAAATGGGGTAACAAAGGTTTTGGTACAATACCTTATCGTTATTTAGAAGACCCTAATTTAGCCGGAGATTTTTGGACTTTAACTTTATAAATTTTTAAATGATTTTGTATTTAAAAATTTAATTAGATAATATATTTTTTTCTTCATCTGTCAAATCATTGATAGATAAACCACTTTTTAATGAACGTTGAATAGATTCTTTATCTAAATGAGAACGAGGTGTTTCACCTTCATGATATAATTCACCAGTTTCAAAATTTATAAAATCGTATAAATCATTTCCTTTTTGTTGATATTCTTTTTGAGCTTCTTCACTCAATTGTTCAAACATTTTCATAAAAGGATTGTTTTCACTGAAAAATGACATTTATCACCCATTCACACTTCTTTAAAACATTTTCATGTACGTTTTTGACGTACCCAACCCTTATCTTTTACATCTAAATATACATCAGAAAGATATTCTGGGTAATTTGGTTTTTTAAGAGGTTTATATTCAAATACCCAAACTGGTTTATTCTTATCATAAAACATTTTCAAATTTTCAGTTTCATTAAAATGTAAACCTTCTTCATTGATAACTGCATCAAAAACATCAACAATATCTTTAATCATATCGAGGGAATTTTTCCAAATAACAATTAATCCCATTTTATGAGCAGTATTGGCTATCCATCTATTATAATCTAATCCATCTTTGTAGGTTGCTTTGGAATCATGATGAAATAATTCAGTATTATCTAGTTCAAAACCATCGAAACCTTTTGATTTAATCATTTCAAAACGTTTTGTCATGACTGGTTTTAAAAGCTTCCATACACTACAATTTAACCATTTTTCACCTGGCCAACCATCATAATTTTTTCCAATAGTTTCTTTTGGAAAATCATCTTTATCAGGTCTCCAGTTTTCCCATGAACCAGTTGATAAATAACCAGTTACTATGTGACCATCTTTTTTATATTTTGCTACATCTTCAGCTGTAGCGTCAAATCCATCTAAATGAATGACTTGTTGTCCACTAGGTTTAGTCTTTTTATGATTACCTGTATTGGACCATGCTAAATTTAAAATACGTGTAGTTTTATCCAACATTTATTAAAATAAATGATTATATTTTTATTAACAATTGTATTTTTATCATGTTTCATAGGATTATATTTACTTTTAATTCGACCAGTACAGATTCCTTTTGAATTTTTGCCACAAGTGCCAGATTCATATAGTAATAGAATTATTAATATAGCTGGGATATTAGCAGGTCAAAGATAATTGATTATCAAATATATACAATGTAACTCCAGTAGGTCCCACACGTTTTAATATTGTAATTATATTAGACAATTCTTTTTGAGCTTTTACTTGTTCTTCTAAAAATGAATCTAAAAATCCAGTCATTTGTTGGTCGCCTATTTCATCTGCCATTTTATACAATTGTAATATAGCTTCATTAACTTGCAATTCCATTTCTAGTGCTTTTGTAAAAACTTGTAATGGTGATGTCCATTCTGGACATTTTTCAAGTGGTTTAAATTCGACAGTACCACCACGTGTATTTTGATAATTGATAAATTGTTGAGCATGGTCTAATTCTTCTTTGGAAGCTTTTGTAAAAAATTTAAAACAACCAGGTAAAGCAACGTCTTCTCTATCAAAATATGTTGCAGCACTTAGATAATAATAGAAAGCTTGTAATTCCAATTGAATCTGTTTATTGACAGCATTTTCAACCTCTGAAGAATAATTATATCTACAAGTATGATTCATTTTCTATTTTAAAATGATTCTTTTAAAATAGAAAAGTGTTTTGAAAAATGAATTTATTGATTAATTATAATTATAGATACAAATACGATGAGATTGATTCCAAGATTTATAACGTGTAGAAAACATTTTTCTAATAGCGATTATATTATTGGTACCATGTCAATTAAATTTCGAGATACTAATTTACCAGAAATTGAAAAGAAAATATTTAATCAAATTAAAATTTATTTCAAAACCCACATCATTAGTTTAAATAATGATGAAATATTTTATACATATGAAATAATTGAAAATAAATTACAATTACAACAAGTAATCTGTAAACTCGAACAAATTGTACCATCAAAATATATTTTATTTGACTTGTTTGAATTTACAAGTTTTAATGTAGAAGTCGTTGATTGTAAAGACTGTATGTGTAAAAGACATATGTCTGATTGTAGAGAATGTGTATGGTTTACAATTGATAGTGGAGCTATTATTAAAACTGATTTTTATAATTATATGAAAGGGGATGTCATAAATAGCGAAATAATTGTGTGTACAAGTAGTTCTCTTTTGTTTATACAAGAATCTATATTTGGATTATATTTAGATATTCAACAAGACCACAAAAGTGATACGTGCAATGCACTTATGGATTGTGGTTTATATTATGATGTTGCGGATAAAATTTTACAGTGTAATCAACCCAAATATATTGAACAGAATTTATATGCGAGTTTAATAGAAAATGAAATCAGTTTATGGGCTGTTCATTCAAATAAAAAAGCTTGGTTTCATTATTTTTTAAATAACCCTATTTTAGGACAAAAAATATTTGACAATTGTGAAGTAAATTTAGACACTAGTCGCATTCGTTTTAAAGTAAAAGGTGTTACATATTTGGCAAGCATTTTTTTACATGTTGGAGATAAATTGTAACTTAAAAATTTGATGATACTAATATAGAGTATAATGTATTTATTATTCATGTATGGTACATATCCAGATGGTGGTTGTAATGATTTTGTCAAATCAAGTACATCATTAAAAGAATGTATAGAATATTTTAAAAATGATGATAATAACAAAGATAATGCAGATATTTTTGATACAGAATTAGATAGGTGGTATTCATTCTCAAAGAAACGACATGTTCAACAAGTTGTTACTACACAACTTGAATTTATACCTGAAACTAGTTATTCTGAAGAATCTCTTCAAAAAGAAAAAGAAGTGTATGACCATTTAAATAATCTTGTACCTATGAAAGTTGTTGGATTTCACTTACAAACTCAAACCTGATATTTTTAAATAAAAATACTATTTAAAAATACATAAATATAAATTAGCAACTAGTTTAAATGGAAACCAGAGATTCGCGTATTACATTTTTGGAGGAACCCCATATTTATTTAATTGATGGTAAAGAAATGCCTAAATTACAATCCGTTACTCAATTTGTTCATACATTTTTTTCTCATTTTAATGCTGACCAAGTTATTGGAAATATGATGAAGAGTAAAAATTGGCCAAATTCAAAGTATTTTGGTATGACTCCCAAGGAAATTAAAAAGGATTGGGATAAAATTCGTGATGAAGCAGCAACAGCTGGTACAAAAATGCATCTTGCTATTGAACAATTTTATAATAATCAAATTGATTCTAATGTTGAATTGAATCAAGATAAAAATGTCACGGATACAGTTGAATATCAGTACTTTGAAATATTTTTCAAAGACCATCATCATTTAAAACCATTTAAAACAGAATGGAGAATTTTTGATGAAAAGGTGAAAATTGCTGGTTCAATTGATATGATTTATTTCGATCCAGATGATGATACTGGTAAATCTTTATATATTTTCGATTGGAAAAGGAGCAAGTGTATCAATACTAGTAATATATATCAAAAAGCATTAGAACCTATATCACATTTAGATGATTGTAATTATATTCATTATACATTACAATTGAATGTCTATAGAAAAATTATTCAAGATAATTATGGATTTAAAGTTAATAAATTGGCTATAGTTGTATTTCATCCCGATAATACTACATATAAAATATATGAATTGGAAATGTTGGATGATGAAATTGAAAAGATATGGCAACATAGATTAAAACAATTGAATTTATAAATAAAATTTTATTTATAAATTGTTACTTTTGGAACATTGTAATAAATGAAAATCTTTACTATATCATCTTTAATATTTCTTATTTTAATTATATTTATCTTACTTAAATTGATTGAATATAGAATTTATTATAATATTTATCATATTCCCAAAATCATATGGACATATTGGCATGATAAAAAATATAATCCATTTTTATTGAAAAATTTCAAAGAATGGGAAATAAAATTGGGTAATTTAGGTTATACTATAAATATACTTGGACCAGATGATTTTCCAAATACAATTCAACCAATATTAAATAAATTTAGTCATCAACATCAAGCTGATTGGATTAGATTATATAAATTAAAACAAAACGGTGGTTTATGGATGGATGCTAGTATAATTATAAATAATCCTGAAAAAATAGAATCTATATATCAAAAAGCAGTATGTGGTAAAAAAGATTTGGTTGTATTTAAATCAAAAGGTCATGAAACTCATGGTAAATTTCCAGTAATAGAAAATTGGTTTATAATGGCACCTATAAATAGTAAATTTATATCTTTATGGTTTAATGAATATGATTATGCAATGCGTAATGGTTTTGATAAATATAAAGAAGAAATAAAACATATAGATATACAAGATGTCCAAAATTTATATTTTACTCAGCATATGTGTGCTCAAAAAGTGTTGCAAGAAAATTCACAGTTACTTGAAAATATAACAGTCTACGATAGTTATGAAAATATGTTTAAATTTCATATATCTTGTAATTGGGATAATAAATGTATAATTGATAAAGTACTAAAAGATAAAAGTGTTCCATTTGTAAAATTATGTAATGGGCAACGAAATTATTTAGTTAAACATTTTTATTAAATAAATGTCATGTCCATGTATAAAATATAGTTACATAGATGGCTGTGGAAACCTTGTTTTTGTTTATGAAAATAATTTAATTAATACAGTAGGTTATGTATTAGGTCCAACTGGTATGACTGGAGCAACTGGTTCAACTGGATTTACAGGACCAACTGGAAATGGTATTAAATATATATATCTAGACGATTGTAGTAATATAGTTGTCGTAATGACTAACGGAACATCTTCTATTATAGGTTATTGTCCAACTGGCGCAACTGGAGTGACTGGTGCTACCGGTGCTACTGGTCAAACTGGACCTGTTGTAACTGGTGCTACTGGTGTTACTGGAGCTACAGGTTCATCTGGTTATACTGGGGCAACAGGTGCTACAGGAACAACTGGATATACAGGTCCAACTGGAGAAACTGGTTATACTGGGACAACTGGTTATACTGGACCTACTGGAACAACTGGCGGAACAGGTGCAACTGGTGAAACTGGTCCAACTGGATGTACTGGACCTACTGGAACTCCTGGTACAGCTGTTAATACTGGTTCAACTGGAGCAACTGGAGATACAGGGGATACTGGTGCAACTGGTGCTCCTGGTTTTGCTTCAACTACAGGTTCAACTGGTTATACAGGTGCTACAGGATGGACTGGAGCTACTGGATACACAGGTCCAAGTGGATATACTGGTGCAACTGGGTGGACTGGTTCAACTGGTTATACAGGTGCTACAGGATGGACTGGAGCTACTGGATACACAGGTCCAAGTGGATATACTGGTGCAACTGGGTGGACTGGTTCAACTGGTGATACTGGTTATACTGGTTCTACAGGATGGACTGGAAGTACTGGATATACGGGTAGTACAGGAACGACTGGTAATACTGGATGGACTGGTTATACCGGTTATACTGGTAGTACTGGAACAACTGGTTATACAGGTAAAACAGGAGCAACTGGTTATACTGGATGGACTGGTAGTACAGGAACAACTGGTAATACCGGATGGACTGGCAGTACTGGGTGGACTGGAAGTACAGGATGTACTGGAAGTACAGGAAGTACAGGAAGTACTGGAAGTACTGGGTGGACAGGTTCAACTGGATGGACAGGTTCAACTGGTGTAAGTGGAGCTACTGGAACAACAGGCGCAACAGGTTTTACGGGAGCGAGTGGATATACTGGAAGTACAGGATGGACAGGCGCGACAGGTGCGACAGGTACAACTGGTTCAACTGGAGCAACTGGGCCCACTGGTGCATATACTGGTACAGGATTTTTTGGACCAGGTTTCGTAAATGCTCAAACAACAATACCAGAAAATATATCTTATAATCAAGCTATAAATCTTTTACGTCAACCCTCTACATATTATCCAACATTTTTTGGTTCAGGTATAGGTACTAACTCAACACGTTTTCCAAATTCATCAGCTGTAGTTATAGGTAATCATAATGATTCTACAGGACCTACATCTGCAGAATATACGGTAGCACTAGGATACTATAGTGGCCAATTATCCCAGGGAACTGGTGCAATTGCTATAGGACAAAGCGCGGGATATAGTTCACAAGGTAGTGGAGCTATGGCTATAGGTGTAAATGCTGGTTATTCATCTCAACAAGCTATTGCTATTGCTATAGGTTATCAGAGTGGGTACTCTCTTCAAGGTACTGGTGCAATAGCCATTGGTTACCAATCAGGATATACTGGCCAAAGTTCTGGTGCAATAGCAATTGGTTATCAAGCAGGTTATAATCCACAACAAATGGGTGGAGTGGCAATAGGAATGAGAGCAGGTAATAGAAACCAAGGAACAGGTGCGGTAGCCATTGGTATTGAAAGTGGTCTAACTAGTCAAGGTTCCGATACAATTGCAATTGGTTATAATGCAGGTAATATGTCCCAGTCATATCTTGCCATTGCACTTGGTTATCAAGCAGGATACATCTCCCAAGGTACAGGAGCTATTGCCATAGGTAATACAGCAGGTTATAATTCACAAGGAACTGGCAGTATTGCAATTGGTGATGGGAGTGGATATACTGGACAAAATACTACTTCTATAGCTATAGGTATTCAATCTGGACAAACATCACAAGGAACTGGTTCAATTTCTATTGGATATAAATCTGGTTTATCAAGTCAAGGAACTAGTGCAATTGCAATTGGCTATCAAAGTGGGGCTACTTCGCAAGGATATGGTTCTATTTCTATTGGTTATCTATCAGGTTTACAAATTCAAGGAACTAGTTCAATTGCACTTGGTTATCAAAGTGCTTTGTCATTTCAAGGATATAATGCAATTGCACTTGGTTATCAAAGTGGATATAGTATACAAGGAAATAATTCTATTTCTATTGGTTATCAATCTGGAACTTCAAATCAAGGAACTAGTGCAATCGCAATTGGTTATCAAAGTGGATATAGTACACAAAGTTCTGGAACGGTAGCAATAGGATATCAAAGTGGTTATTCACTTCAAGGTACGAGTGCTATAGCGATTGGTTATCAAAGTGGTTATTGTGGACAATATGCAAATACTATTGCTCTAGGTTATCAATCTGGACAAACATCTCAAGGTACAGGTGCTATAGCGATTGGTTATAAATCTGGAAATAGTACACAAAGTAATGGTTCCATATCAATTGGTTATCAATCTGGATATACGGGACAATCAAGTAATAATTATGGTTTTATAAATTTATTTGGTACAGGTTTAGATTCAAGTTCTACATGGGTATATACATTGGGGACAGATTTATATGTAGGTGGTTCACAATTTACGACTGTAAATGGTGTTGCTGGTTACAGTAAAATAGCAAAATTTAATACATTGACTAATGCGTGGTCTAATCCATTTGGAGCAGGTATATCTGGCACTCCTGGATTTGTTAATGTTATTCATTCTATAGGTATAGATTTATATATAGGAGGTAATTTTGATACAGCTGATGCAATAAGTTGTGGAAATTTTGTAAAATTTAATACAATAACAAATACATTTTCAAGTCCATTTGGTTCAGTTACAAAAGTTTCTGCTCCAAATGTAAGAACAATTACATCAATTAGAACTACATTATATATTGGGGGCGATTTTACTACTGTCAATGGAGTTACTGGTTATGGAAATATAGCCAAATTAGAAACAACTACAAATACATGGTCCAATCCATTTGGTACAGGTTTAGGTAGTTCTTGTTATACTTTGACTGCTATAGGAACCAATTTATATGTTGGTGGAAGTTTTACAACGGTAAATGGTAGTGGAGGTTATGGATATATAGCAGCTTTTGATACTGTAGGTAATACATGGTCTAATCCATTTGGTTCTCCTGGATTAAGTTCAACTTGTTTGACACTTTATCCAATAAGAAATGAATTGTATGTCGGTGGTTTATTCACTTCTATAAATGGTTTTGGTGGGTATGGATATTTAGCTAAATTTGATACATCTACAAGTACATGGTCTAATCCATTTGGTTCAGGTTTAAGTGGGGGTTCAACTCAATGTAATACTTTAACATCCAATGGCAGTAAATTGTATATAGGAGGTACTTTTACTGGTGCCAATGGTATAACTAGTTATAATAATATTGCAGAATTTGACATTATTGAAAATAAATGGATAAATGTGTTTGGAACTGGTTTAAATGCTGGTAGCGCTTCATTTTGTATAGCAGAATCTAATTTATACATTGCAGGTGGTTTTACTGGTGCAAATAATATAAGTGCAAATTATATAGTAGCATTTAGTTTAGATAATAAATATTCTTTATCACTTGGATATCAAACTGGACTAGTATCACAAAAATCAACATCCGTATCTTTGGGAATATATTCTGGACAAGACTATCAAGGGACTGGTTCAATTGCTATAGGATATCAATCTGGTTTATCATATCAATCAGCTCGATGTACAAGCATCGGATATCAATCTGGTTATTCTGGACAACAAACATTAGCTATAGCAATAGGTCAACAATCTGGTAATATTGAACAAGGAACTGGTAGTATATCTATAGGATGTCAAGCAGGACAATTTTATCAAAATATCAATAGTATATCTATAGGTTATCAAAGTGGACAAATTTCCCAAGGTACTGGTGCAATTGCTATAGGTTATCAATCTGGTATTTCATCACAAGGTAGTGGAACAATTGCTATAGGTAATTATTCAGGGCAATTTAATCAAGGTACTGGGTCAATTGCAATAGGTTATAGAGCTGGTTATACAGGTATAGGTAGAAATTGTATTTGTATAGGTAATGGAGCAAGTACAGGTACTTCATTACCAGCCAATACATTTGCAACTATAACAGGTATGGCAACCATTTCAGGTGGTTCGGCATTAACGTATAATACTTTTACTGGTTTAGTAGGTGTATCTTCGTCATCTGAACGATATAAAAAAGATATACAGCCTTTTGAAGAAGGTTATTCAGATAATGTATTTAATTTGGAACCAGTTACATTTAAGTTTAAAGATAATGATTTACCATCATTTGGTTTGATAGCAGAAAAAGTACATATGTATTATCCTGAATTGGCTCCAACAGATAAAGATAATATACCTTATACTGTAAATTACGAATTACTTTCTGTATTACTTTTAGATAGAATTAAAAAAATGGAGATGAAATATACACAAGAAATACAAGAACTTTGGAAAGAAATTGAATTATTAAAAATTAATCATGACACTGTTTAATATAATTTGACATATATGTCATTCTATCTAAAATAGATAATCCAAGAAAATTATAATTGTATTGAAATTCAGTGTAATGACGTATGATATTTTTTAATGTCATTACATCAATATTATATTTCACCATTTGAGGACATGTATTATATATTTCTTTAATATTTTTATCATTTAATGTATCAACTTGATAAATTATGTTTTGGGTTAAAATTGGTAATGTTTTGTCAAAATAAAATAATTTTGTAACAAATTCAGATAAATCTAATAAAGAAATTTCTTTATTAGATTTTTTCACTTTCATTAATTTGGAAAACATTTTGTTTATTTAAAAATTGTAGACAAAATTTAACATTTTCATTTTTGGAAAAAATACAAAATTTATTGATAAGTTATATATGGATATGTAGGGAAACCGGGTGGTATATAAGTTAATGGGGATGAAGGTGGAGTATAATAAGGATAAGGGTATTGTGGTGGAGTATAAGGAAGTGGAGATGGAGTATAAGGAAGTGGAGGTGGAGTATAAGTAAGCGGAGGTGGAGTATAAGTAAGCGGAGGTGGGGTATAAGGAAGTGGGAGTGGAGGAGCTGGTAGTGGATATTGAGGACATGGTGGGCATGGAGGACAATTTATATTAGGGTATGGATATACTGGTTGATAAGGGTAATCAAATCTCATTTGAGGTGAGAAAGATGATGGTGTTGTAGTTTTTTTATCATTGCTTTTAAAATAACCACGTTGTTCTAAATAAAATAGAAATAAAACTGTGATAACGACGATAATAATATAGATATAAATATTATCCATTTATTAAAAGTATAAATATAACAATTATTATAGTTGCAATAACAAGTGACGTATAATTTGTTTCATTTGGATTAAATTTTTCAACAACATTTTTACTTTTTAGCCATTTTATAATATCAATTTTTCCCATATTTTGAATATATGGAAAAGATGGAATATAATTTGGACATTTTTTATATTGTATAATTGAATTTGGGTCAATATTATCATATGGTCCAAATTCATGAGGTAAAAATTTTCCAGCTACTGGAGGATATATTTTACAAGACATTATATTTATTGTTTTAAGGGAAATGATTTTTTTTAAAACCATCACCATTTTATAACATGAGTTCTAGTCTTGCTTTAATAATTCTTATATTATTTCCTCTGTTTTAAATAAATATAATGTCGTATAATTTTAATTGCGGAACAGAATGTTCAAGTCAATTTTTAATAGGTGATAATTTTAGTTGTATTGGTCCAAGAGGACCAACAGGTCCAACAGGTTCTATAGAAAATATTACACATTTAAATCTACACGTCGTTTCTGGTGTTATAGATAATAATATAATGGTTGTAACTTATAACGATGGTTCTACTGGACAAGTTGGTTGTCCATGTGAATTACCTATTATAGGACCATCTGGATTAAATGTTAGTACAGGCATTATAACTGGAACTATAATGGTTGTGACTTATACAGATGGTTCTACAGGTCAAGTTGGTACAAGTTGTTTAACAGGACCAACAGGTCCAACAGGACCAAATGGTGGTATGATTACCAATTCAAGTGGTTCATATGTTGCGAGTGGTATTATAACCGGTAATATAGCATTTGTAACATTTTTAGATGGAAGTACAGGTCAAATTGGAAATGAATGTATAACAGGTAATACAGGTCCAACAGGACCAGCTGGTGGAATGATTACAAATGCGAGTGGTTCACCTGTAACAACTGGTATGGTACTTTTAGACAATATTTTATACCTCACTTTCGACGATGGTAGTACAGGACAAGTTGGTAACGAATGTATAACTGGTGATACAGGTTCAACTGGACCTACTGGTGCAAATGTCAATATATTTAATACATTCGGTTTAAATATGGCAAGTGGCAGTATAACTGGTAATATTATGATTGTAACTTTTGAAGATGGTTCTACTGGACAAATTGGTAATGATACAATAACTGGTTTTACTGGTGCACAAGGACGTACTGGTGCTACTGGTAAAACTGGTGCAACTGGGCCAACTGGTGCAACTGGTGCAACTGGTGCAGCTAGTTTATATGGTCCCACAGGACCCCAAGGAGCACTGGGAACAACTGGTAATACTGGTGCAACTGGTAGAACAGGCAATACAGGTGCAACAGGTCCTACAGGACCTACTGGTGAATTAGGTCCTATGGGAGACGTTGGAGATGTTGGAGATACTGGTGCAACAGGTAGTACAGGCACAACTGGTGAAACTGGACCAACTGGTGGAACTGGGCCAACTGGTTCTACAGGACCAAGTGGTGCAACTGGTGCAACAGGAGCTACTGGAACAACTGGTGCAACTGGAAATACTGGACCAACAGGTCCACAAGGTCAAGGTACAACAGGTTCAACAGGAAATACAGGTGCAACTGGCAAAACTGGTGCAACTGGTGTCACTGGAGCAACAGGAGCAACTGGACAAACAGGTCAGACAGGTAGTACTGGTGCCACCGGTGCAACTGGTTCGACAGGAGCAACAGGAGCAACTGGAACAACTGGTCCAACAGGTTCAACTGGATTTACAGGAAAAACTGGTTCTACTGGTTGGACAGGAGTTACTGGTCCAACAGGACCAAATTCTGTGACCGGACCAACAGGTCCTCAAGGTCCTATAGGTTATTACAGTGGCACGGGTCTTTTCGGTCCAACTATACCAAATTCAGGAACTTTAACTCCGGCTGATATACCATATAATGAAGTCATAGATGCATTACGCCAACCTGCAACGTATTATCCAACACATTTTGGTTTAGGTATTGATACAAATGCAACAACAACTCCAGACGAATCAGCAATTGTTTTAGGTGACCACACGGGTTCATCAACTGGACCTAATAATGCTGCAAATACAGTAGCTATTGGTATACGTGCTGGACAAATTTCTCAATTGGATTCTGCTATTGCAATTGGGTATGAATCTGGATTTAAAAATCAAGCAACACAAAGTGTCGCACTTGGAATGCGAAGTGGATACAATAATCAACAAGAAAATGCAGTTGCAATAGGTTTTAATGCTGGTTTTACTACACAAGGAACTGGATGTATAGCAATCGGTTATCAAGCTGGTTCAACAAATCAAGGTATTGAAAGTGTAGCTATAGGTTATCGTTCAGGTGAAACAAATCAACAAACTTATTCCGTAGCAATAGGTTCTCAAAGTGGATTGACATCTCAAGGTACTAACTCAATTGCTATAGGCACTTTAGCTGGTCAAACAGCTCAAGGAAATGAATCAGTTGCTATAGGTTATAATTCTGGTGTAAATAATCAAAATCAGTATTGTGTTTCTATCGGTTTTAATTCAGGTTCTATAACACAAGGTTCAAGTTCTGTTGCCATTGGTCATAATTCTGGTTATAATGTACAAGGTAATAATAGTATAGCTATAGGTTATTATTCTGGATATGCTAATCAAGGAAACTCAGCCGTTGCAATTGGTTATCAATCTGGACAAACTTATCAAAATGTAGGTGCTATTGCTATAGGTAATAATTCTGGACAATATAATCAAGGTACAGGTAGTGTTGCCATAGGTAATACAGCTGGTACATCTGGATTAGGTAATTATTCAATTGTGATTGGTGCAAATACATCAAGTACATTTGCCAATACAATTGTAATAGATGCAACTAATTCTAATTTATCAGCTTTAACAACTGGAGCATGTTATATAAATCCTTTGAGAAATATAGGCACAACTCCTCCAGAAGGTTTTATGGAAGTATATTATAATCCAGCAACTTTTGAAATTGCATATGTAACACCACCCTAAATGTAATTAAATTTTATATTTGTAAATAATAAATGAATCAAATATTCATCTTAACTAGTATATTGATATTTATAAATGTAATATTGTGGTTGTATTTTAACGGAAAGGAAAATGTTGTTGAACTTGGAAAATTTCAATTCCAACAACAACAATTAAATACAATTAATGATATTTAAAATTTTCCATTATATAAATATGTCAGGTATATCACCTATGGTATGGGGAGAGCACCAATGGAAATTATTACATATGATTGCTGCTACATATCCAGAAAAACCAACTGAAATTGATAAAGAAAACTATTACGATTTTATCGTATCCTTAGGTAATGTATTACCATGTGAATTTTGTCGTTACCATTTTAAACAAACTTTGGTTAATATGAACTTCAATATGTCCGCACTCGAAAGCCAAGAAACATTTTTCCGTTTTATCTTTGATTTACATAATCAAGTCAATATTCGTTTGAAAAAACCTGTATTTGATGATTATGTTTATATTCGACGCAAATATGAAATGTATAAACAATTGTAAACTACATTTTAATTTTTAAACTACAAATTCTTTAATTATTTGTTTAAAAATTTAAGAATCAAGTAAAAAACATATATCTTTATAAGAAGAAGATGTCGTTGTTTTAATATTATTAGGCGCTGCACGATATTGACCAACTTTCATAAACATTTTTAATGGTTTTGATAATTTATATGTACCTATTTTACCATTTATATTATACGTAATTGAACCATTTTTATCAGTATTATTTATTTGAACTGCAAATGGTATCCAAATATTTACTGCACTACAAACTGGTTGAATAACATCATATCTACTATCTCCAGAACCTTCACCATTTCTAGCACATATATTTGTTCCATTTATACTTACCGTAAAAGATGGTTGGTCTTGGTCTAATGATTTGATTTGTATAATATGATAATGACCTTGTTTTATATCCCATGAAATTGAATTATTAAGTTTAAAATAGCAAGCCCACGAACCTTTTTTATTTACATCTAATATCATGTTTGAATTTTTAATAGATATTTCATTTCTTTGTCTATCAGATTTTTTTGTCACCGGGTCTATATCACCTGGTTCCATGGAAACTGTTATCACACCATTTTCTCGTACAATTCTACCATTTCCATTATCTTGAATTAATAAATTATCTTTATTAGTATTCATTATATCCAACATAACTCCTTTAGGTATTGGTACTTTAGGTGTATCAGAAGGTCCTATAAATGGAGAACAATCTGGTTTGGGTGGTTTGGGTGGTTGTGTATCTGGTTTGGGTGGTTGGGTATCTGGTTTGGGTGGTTGTGTATCTGGTTTGGGTGGTTGTGTATCTGGTTTAGGTGGTTGTGTATCTGGTTTAGGTGGTTGTGTATCTGGTTTAGGAGTATCTGTTAGTGGTGGAGATGTTTCTGGTGGAGGTGGTGGAGGTGGAGTAAAAATATTTTTTATTCCTGGAAATAGATTATTAAAATTAAAGTAAATAACAATTCCTATAATTACAATTATAATTACAACAAGTAAGGATAAAATTAATTCACCTGCTCCCATTTATTTGTGAATAAATGTATTTTTTATAAAAATGAAGATAATTGAAATTAAATATCGTACAAAAAAATGGAATTGGACAAAGTATATAAATTTGTATTACAACATCGTTATAATGACGATGGATTACTTTTAAAAATTATTAATTTGGCTATAAATGTTCAAGATGAATTAAATTTGGTTGATCAAGCTATAATTTATAAAAAATGGAATGTGATAAATATGTTGATTAAAAATGGAGTAAATGCAAATAGTTTATTTGATTATTGTATGTATTCAGACAAGTTTGATTATTATAATATGAAAAATGGAGACGATGAATTATTTAATAATGTTTTTTTAAATAATTCTAGTTTAAATGTAGAAAATGCGGTGATTATACTTGATAATTACAATTGGCATATTTCCCCTTTTGAAAATAGACAAATCAATAGTTTTAAAATTAAAAAATGTGATTCATTAGAATTGTTATTAGCATTAGAAAATAATGATATGAATAAAGTTGATGACATTCTTAATACAAGACTTGTACATCATCCGTAAGATAACTATTAAATTTTAATATTGAATATGTTGAACGTGAAGAGAAATCTGATGGTTTTATCATTGACCAAGGAATTTTTGGATTTAATATACCTAAAAGTATATAAGAATATGCAACAAGTGCTGAACACCAAAATCTACTAGTTTTATGGTCATTTCCTATTTTAATATTTGAAATAACTTTAAACCAATCAAATGGGTCATCATCATATTTTTTTCCAAGAGTATTAAAACATATATTATCTATTCGTAATTTAAATTTTGAATCTCTAACACAATTTAAAAATCTTGTATATATTTTTCCATCTTTATTTTCTTCAAATGCTTCTTCTAAAGGTGTCAAACGAACACCATTTTTTCCATTTGAATATAATTTTGATTCTAAAAGAAAATGTCCATGTGTCATTTTACCATTTATATTTGGGTCTATCACAACTATACCAACATGACTTATATCACTTCCACAATACCACTCTATCAACTTACTATACCATTTTCTACCATTGAATAAAATTATATCTCCGCTTTTACAATTATATATAAACTTTTTTAAACTTATAGTTTCCATTTTCAGTCTTTATTTCTTTATTTTCTTTAATTCTTTATAGATGATTTTCATATTAAATTTAATTTCTTTAACTTTTATATATAATAAATGGATTATTGTTACGGCGGCCCGAGTAATTTTAGCATAGATGCAACTCCTGATGATGTTGCGTCAAATACCATCACTTATGGTACTTTTAATGTATGGTGTGGACAACAGAATCCAACACCAACAGGTTCAACAGGTTTGTTTTAATATTTTTTCTTAAAATAAATGAATTGTTGTAATAACAGTTATTGTCAAGGGACATCAAATTTTAATGTAAGCGCGTCAAGTGCAGAAATAGCTTCACCTACCATGTCATTCGCACAATATAGTTGTTTGCCATGTAGTACAGGTTATTGTGCACCACAAAATTTTTCTGTATCTAAAAACTAAATTTTAAATTTAAAAATACTCTTTTTAAATTTAAATGACTTGTATTCGTGATAATATTCACATATATTTATACAAGAAACCAAATTTTTACAAAATTTTAAATGTAAAATCTTCGTCATCCAAAGAAGAAATTCGCCATTCTTATTTACGTTTATCCAAAATATATCATCCAGATAAATGTAAAGATGTACATGCAAATGAATTGTTTAATTTAATTACTCTTGCTTATAACCAATTATATAATAAAAATAATGATACTACAAATGAACTTGTTTATTCTTTTTTAAAAGATGTTGTAGATAAGGAATATATAGATTTATATACAAAAATGGTACTTACACCCGACAATTTATCTATAAAAGATATTATTACCCTAGGCTATTCATTTTATAAAATGAACAATTGAACATTAAACATTTTATAAAATGTATGTAAATAAATGGAAAATCATATTCCAATAGCTTTAATGACAAAATATAGAAATAGTACTCAACCAGAATTTGTAGATTTTCGTATTGTTGGTGGTAATGCTGTTGCCAATTCTAGACGATTTCCTTGGATGGTATCTCTTCAAAATAATGGTAAACATTTTTGTGGAGCCATGTTAATTCATCCTTCTTGGATTTTAACTGCTAAACATTGTTTAAAAGTTACATCTAGTCCTCTTATTATGATTGGTGGTCTCGACTTAAATAATACAACTGAATTTATTATGAGAAAAATTGCCAAAACTGTTGAACATCCTGATTTAGACGTCGCCCTCATACAATTAGAACAACCTGTCACTGACAGAACTCCTATTAAAGTTAATAATAATCCCAATATTAATCCTGGAGTAAATACCGAGGCTATTGGCTGGGGAAGATTGAGTGAAAATGGTTCACTTACTAGTATTTTACAAGAAGTTGTACTTCCTGTTGTTGGTAATGAAAAATGTTCTAGTCTTTATTCTGATAAATTTCAACCTAATAATCACATGTGTGCTGGTTATGACCAAGGTCAAAAAGATGCATGTCAAGGTGATTCTGGTGGTCCATTAATTATAATGTGGGATGAAAATGATTTATCAACTCAATTTTTAGTTGGAGTTACATCTTGGGGTATAGGTTGTGCAAGACAAGGTAAATATGGTGTTTGGGTTAGAACTTCTACAATTATACCTTGGCTAACTCAAAATATACCTGATTTTGTTAGTTATGATGCTATGTCCATGGCAAATCGCTCTAAAGCACCATCTGTTTCACCTATAACCAATCCACCTGCTCCACAATCACACCAAGTTCGTTTTGCTGCACCACCTGTACAACCTCCATTACCAAAACCATTTATACCCCCCCCTCCAGTTCCAAAACCTATAGTACAAACTCCATATGTACCATTACCTCCACCATTACCTGTAGGTGGTATACCTGTAGCTCCACCTCCTATACCAAAGGTTAGGAGTTTAGAAAAATTTGATGTTGATACTACTACAAGTCAAACTTATTATAAATTAATGATTTATGTCATCATTTTTGTAATACTTTTAGGTATGATTTTATGTATGAAATATAGATACTATTAAAAGTAACAATATAATTTTTCAGATGCTCTAGATATTGCTGTATATAATGTTTTTCCCAACGATTCTGCTTCAACATGAACTAAAGTATTGTATATATCTTTTAAATCTACGAAACATACATCTATTGTACTTCCTTGTGCTTTATGTGTTGTTATAGCATATGAATAATAACATGGTGCATTAAATAAATAAAATTCTTGATAAAATCTTTTCCATGGTCTATTTTTACTTGATAATATTTTCTTTTTCCAATTATTGAAATAATTAAAATAATCTTGTTTAGATTCTTCTCGAAGAGTTGTAATTTCTTCACCACATTCTGTAATCATTTTATATACTTTGTATATATTACCATTGGAATGTTGCATATCTACCTTTTCAATATTTTTAATGATTACTTCATCATTATTATTAAATATATCATTATACGGTTCATTAAATACAAGTTTTTCACCTATAACATATGGTTCATTTGTATTAAATAAACACTTCCTTACAAATAAATTGTATTCTCTTACCTTTTCATTTCTATATGTAATAATTTTACAATCTTTTTCTAGTGTAAAATTATTTTTTATCAATTCTAAAAATTTTGAAAGTGTTTCTACAAAAAGTAAATCATTGTATAATTTTGGATTATACCAATCTTTTTTAAATTCAATCTCGCTATCACTACTACCACTACCATTCACAAAATTTCTAAAATTTTGATAAATTTTAGTCAATTCATTATTTTTAGTTCTTATTACTTGTTCTAATTTACAATCTATAAACTCAATCCCTTTCTCTTTCAAATATTTATCATCAAAAATTTTTGCCATTCCATTATTATCTATTGGTTCTAATTGAGCACTATCACCTATAAAAACTAATTTGGCATTTTTATTTAAAAGTAAAGTCAAATCTTCATCCGACAACATACTAGATTCATCAATAAATATTAATTTCTCTTTACATTTTCCCTTATTTGTACATTGAAAATATTTAGAACCATCTTCATGATATTTAATTTTTTTAGTTAAATAACTAGCTATAGTTTGAAATTTTAAAGTATTATTATACATTGATTCGTATTTATTTTTTACAAGATGAAGTGCTTTATGAGTTGGTGCCAATATAATTATATCGTGTATATCATAAAATTTTAAAGAACATTGTACGAGTTTTATAGTTAAATATGTTTTACCAACCCCAGCACTTCCTGTTAATCTATAAACGTGTAACTACACATCATAATAAAATCCAACCTGGTTCTATCTGGCAATATCCTAAATTTTTTCAAACAGCATTGTCTAATTCTTATAATATTTATATTCGTCCGGAAAATCCAAAACGTTATCCATTTTTAGATTTAGTGCTTCCATATGAAAACTCTCCCAATAATAATTTTTTACATTTACATAATTGTATTGTTTAGTTATTTAAAGAATTGGAAAAAGATGTCAAAATGGAGACCAAGTCATATACATTAAACAATACTATTCAATTGATCGACATTAGTAAAGATTATAGTAAATTTCGTACCATGTATAATATTACATGTAATAATCTACAAGACGAATTTGAATATGCAATTGTCTCTCAAAAGAGATTAGATCAAAAACAATTTAACTTTAAAAAAGCTGTGGGTTATTTTGAAGATTCCTTTACTCAAGTAGATGAAATAGATTGTGATTGGTATTTAGTATTAAAAGCAAATAAAGAAACACCATGTTCGGTCATGGTTGATATAACATCTCTAGATGAAAATGAGTCTCATGAAGAAATTTCAATTGAAGAAGAACAATATGAAAATTTTACACATCAACAACATACACCAATTACTCCTAGTCGTACTCTCGCCCCTAAAAAAAGAATTCAAAAAACTCGTTTTAATTCAAAACCAATTATACATGGTGATTCTGATTCTGAATCAGAAGATGAAGCTCCTAAATCTAAAAAAACTATCGATAAATCTAAAATATATAAATATGTTTTTATAGGTTTGATTTGTTTACTTCTTATAATTGGCGGGTTATGGTGGACTGGATATATATATAAAATCCCATTTCTAAGTAAATTTAAACCTAAATCCACTGCTCTTACACCTTTACACCAACAATATATAACTCCTTCTCCTCCACAAGTACAACAACCTATACAAGTGCCAAGACCTTTGCCTCCACAACCTTTAAGTATACCCCAACCAGTTGTAAATACAGAACCTCAACAATATATTCCAGACCCTAATTTTATAAATGAAATGCGAGATTTAAAAATTGATATATGATAAATGAATGTTAAATCTGTTTCATTTATAAAATCTAAAAGTCCTGATAAAAAATTTAGTCCAAAGAGTTTACCATCTCAATTAAAAGATAAGTCTATTACTTTTTCAATACCTAAAAAAAGTCCTAAAAACCTTAAGAGTCCTAAGAGTCTTAAAGACTCTAAATTTAAAGGACAAGCTAAAAGTGTACCAAATTTAGGAACTATTAATAAATCCGCATTTAAACCAACTAGTTTACCAAGTAAATTAGATTCATCTAAACGTGTTACTTTTGAAAAACAAAGTTTAGACCAAGTTTTTTGGGATGAATACAAAGATGGTATGGATATACATAAATACGTTGAACATAAAATTAAACAATTTAATCTAGTATTATCAGGCGAATTCCCAAGTAAAGGTAGTTTATGCAAATTGGATAAATCTCAATTAAAATTATTTAAATATCAAACAGTACAAACAATTTTAGGTTCACCATATTCACCTCTTAAAAGGCTTCTTATTATAGCCAGTACTGGTACAGGTAAAACATGTACTATGATTGGAATAGCAAATCATCATATACGAAAAAATATAAAGGATAAGAAAAAATATGGTATAGTATTTGTAGGTGCAACACATGAATTGTTTACTAATTTTATAAAACAAGGTATGGAATGTCCAGGTGATATAAAAGAAATAGCAAAAGAACATGGTTGGACTGATGTAAAAAATGATGACCATGTAAATTCATATATGAAATTTATACGTCAATATATTTATCCTTTAAATTATACTGAATTAGGTAATTTAATAAGCGGTAAATATAAAAAATATGAAAAAATAAGCAGTCTAAGTGACAAACTTATTATCATGGATGAAGTTCATTATTTAGTTGATTCTATAGATAAAAATACATTGAAACCGAATTATGAACGTATGCCAGAAAATTGGAGACCAAATTTAAAATATTTGTTTAAATTATTAAATAACAGAAGTAGTACTATGCTAAAAAATTCAACAATAGTTGGTGCAACTGCAACTCCTATGACAGTATCTATAATGGAATACTTTTTACTTGTCAATACTTTTGCAAATAAACCATTACCTATTAATAGTATAAATAATATACTTAAAACGGCTCATAATATAGAATCTTCTTTAATATTTGGTCAATTAGAACAACAAAAATTAAATGAAATAATGAAACAAGTGGAACCAATTATACGAGATTCCGTTGCCATGTATATAGCAAAAAAACCTACTGCAGTATTAGATACTAGTATTTTTCCTCAAATGGAATTTAAAACTGTACCAGTTGTATTATCTGAATCACAAAAAAATGCAATTGAAAAACATTTTTAAAAATGTGTGAAATTTTTAAAAATTTATCGTCTCTTCTTTTTACTTTTATTAGAAAACATGACAACTATAATCAATACAATTATCATGAATAATATACTCCCAAGAATATACCATTTATATTTATCCCATAATGTTGGTACATATGTTCCTAACAAATTTGTTTTTAACCATAATAAATCTGATTCTGAATAATCATCATTTTTCTTAAAACCGAAAAACCCGTTTAAATTGAAATTTGGGTCTATAGTATACATCATAATTGAACTAGGATCAAATGGTGTTGCAATAGCTTGAGATAGAGGTAATCTATTTATAATATTATTATATATGTCACTTTCTTTCCACGAATTAGGTGGTTTTGAATAATAATCAAGTACTTTTGGCACATCCCATACAATAGGATTGTCTATTGGATTCTGGTGTTCATGCATTTTTCCAAAAACATGACCAAATTCATGTTTGATAACTGCTCCATTAAAATGACTAGATAATTCAACATTTTCTGGTATTTTATATACATTCCCATTATATTCAAACATTCTAGATTTTGGAACATCTAATATTCCAAGTTTCATACTTGGTTCAGATTGTGAAGTATCTCTACATCTAGTACCTATAAGTGATGCACCATAACCATCATATTTAAAAGAAATTTTAACATCAGCATAATCCTTTTCATTGACAAAATTCAATTTGATAGCATAACTAACAATAGGTTCGATTTGTTCTTTTACAACTTTTTCGACCCATTTTTTTTGCCATTCTTCTCCATCTAAAAATTTTATATATATAATTGAATTTGGAATCCATCTAACTGATTTTTCATATACTGCTCTTGGTCTAATTACATTGAAATATGATTCATCAGTTGGACATAATTCTTCAGTTTCTTTTTTAAAATTTTCCAAATTTAAACTTCTTTGTTTTAACATTTCTTTATCGACATAGTTAGGATATTTTTTCCATTTACTCATTTATTTTTAAAAAATTTAGCGTCTCTTCTTTTTATTTTTCATATTGTATGTCATCACAATTGCAATGATAATAACTAATAATATACTCCCAAGAATATACCATTTATATTTATCCCATAATGTAGGTGTTCCCAATAAATTTGTTTTTAACCATAATAAATCTGATTCTGAATAATCATCATTTTTCTGAAAACCAATATCATTAAGTGTTAAATCTGGGTCTATTGTATACATCATAATTGAAAGAGGGTCAAATGGTGTTGCTATAACTTGAGAAAGTGGCAACTTGTTTATAATATTATTATATATATCATTTTTATTCCACGAATTAGGTGGTTCTGAATAATATCTAATAACCTTTGATACATTCCATTCTATTGGATTATCTATTGGATTCTGGTGTTCATGCATTTTTCCAAAAACATGACCAAATTCATGTTTGATAACTGCTCCATTAAAATGACTAGATAATTCAACATTTTCTGGTATTTTATATACATTCCCATTATATTCAAACATTCTAGATTTTGGAACATCTAATATTCCAAGTTTCATACTTGGTTCAGATTGTGAAGTATCTCTACATCTAGTACCTATAAGTGATGCACCATAACCATCATATTTAAAAGTTATTTTAACATCGGCATATTCATTTTTATTTACAAATTTCAATTTAATAAGTTCTTGAACAATTGGTTCAATCTGTTCTTTTACAATTTTTTCCACCCATTTTTTTTGCCATTCCTCTCCATCTAAAAATTTAATTAAAATGATAGAATTTGGTAACCATCTTACAACTTTTTCATATACAGCTCTAGGTGTTTCTACATTAAAAAAAGCATCTTCGGTTTGACACAACTCTCTAGTTTCTTTTTTAAAATTTTGTAAATCTAATTCTGCACTTCTATTTTTTAACATATCTGTACTCACAAAATTAGGATACTTTTTCCATTTACTCATTTATTTCTTCAAATGAAAAACTTTTTCACCTTTTCAACATGAAAATTACTTTTGATGAAAAATAAAAATTTAGAATGATAAAATTTTTTATATTTTTTTTCTCAAAAAACTTTCAAAAACTAAAAGTTTTTTTCAAGAATTTAAAATACCTCAGGTATTTGCAATTTTCATCTATCTTTTCAATTCCCTAAACGTAAAATACTTTATAAAAATCAAAAAGTTTTTAAGGAAAATGTTAAAATTGTTGATGAAACTTTTATAAAAATGAAAAAGGTATTATTGAATAATATTAAATTAAACAATATGGAACAAATTCAACCCCCTGTAGTTATTTATAATGGAATCAGAGGAGAATCGTTTAAGAATTTATTGATAACAATTCTTAAACGAGGAAAAGTAAATGATTCTATTATAGAAAAAATTTTAGATGAAGAAGGTTTAAAATTGTGTGATACAGCATTTACGCATCCTTCTGTTGATAATGATACTAATTACGAGTATTTGGAATTTTTAGGTGATGGAGTTATCAATACTGCTATCGTATGGTATATTAGTAAAAGATTTCCTCAATTAAAAGGTAGTAAAGGAGTTAAAATTTTAGCTCGATTAAAAATTAATCTTATTAGTAAAAAAAGTTTTTCAAAATGTGCTCAAAATTTAAATTTATGGGATTATATTTCTTGTAGCGAAACAATTAGAAATACATGCAAGAAAAAGGTAATGGAAGATGTTTTTGAAGCACTTTTTGGTGCAATAACATATCTTATGGATACTAAAATATTTCAAAGTAGTGGTTATGCAGTTGTATATGCTATTGTAAGTAATTTATTCGATGAAATGAATATTTCTCTCAAATACGAAGATTTATTCGATGCTCGTACACGTATTAAAGAACTTTTTGATTTTTATAAAGATATAGGTGAATTGAAATATGAAACTACAAAAGATAATGCTGTATTTTTTACAGAAGCTTATTTAATTAAACCTGATGGAACCAAAGTATTTTTAGGTAATGGTAATGCAAATACAAAAGGTGATTCTATTCATAATGCTTCTCATTATGCTATCAATACATTGAAAACAATGGGATATGATAAGAAGATTAATGAAGATTATGATTTATAAATTTGTGATTTATAATTACAAATCACAAATGAATGTTTATATTGTAACCAAAGATGATACAACTACAGTATATGAAAATTTAGATGATGCTAAAAAAATTGATAATGAATCAGATATTAAGACAACAGTTTTTGTGAAAACGCAATTGCAACCACAATTACAATCATCTAAATCTGTATCTGAAAATCATATATTAATTTTTGTTTTAATAGTAATTGAAAATTATTTATTGCGTAATTATGAATTTATTCAAGAAAATTCAGAATGTCATCCACTTATGATACGATTGCAAGAATTATTAAATACAAAATATACACAAGATACTAAGAAAACTTTAATTGGAGATTCAATTATTTTTAAATTTCATACTATGGCATATGATTTATTAGATTATTTAGAATCTCAGCAATATGAGTTAGAATTTGCTAAAAATATCGAATAACTAATTTAATATTAATAAATGATTATTTTATTAATATTAATAATATTTCTAACATTTTTTAGTTTAGCATTTAGTATAAATAATTTGAATAAATTTGCTTTTGATGTAAACGATAATACAATAGAATATAAAATGAATGTATTGCCAGATGAACCAGATAATCGTGATTATATTTTCAATTTTCCTATACCTAAAGAATTTATTTTAACTAAACAAGATTGGACTACATTTGTAGGTGATGTACTAGACCAAGGTAATATCAATGGTTGTACAACAAATGCAATGTCTAAAGCATTACAAATACAAGAAAATTTTTACAATTGGACTAAAAATATAGAACAAACAAATCCATTACGTTCTCGTTTATATATTTATTACAAATCTAGACAAGATTATCCAGGAAGAATACCTGTAACAGATTCGGGTACAAGTTTACGTGCAACAATGAAAACAGTTACTAGAGAATTGCCATATGAATATGAATGGCCATATACTTTAGAAAATTTAAATGTCCAACCTCTAGATACACTTGATAAAACACCTCTATCTGGTAATCAAGTTGTATCATATTATCGTGTACCTATAGATGTAAATTCAATGAAATCTGCACTCATTAAAAATGTATTGGTAGCTAGATTTGAATGTCCTCCTAAATTACCTAATAATCATGGTGTATTAAAACCTCTTGATAAAAGTAAAGTAATAGGTGGGCATGCACTTGTTATAATTGGTTTTGATGATACTACATCTAGATTTAAGTTTTTGAATTCATGGGGTATAAAATGGGGTGATAATGGTTTTGGATATATACCATATGAATATATAACAGATTATATAACAGATATATGGACTTTATATATAGATGACAAATCGTTATCATCATGGGGGATGGGTTATGGAAATTGTATAGATTATACAAATAGGAATACATGGTTAGAACATGCTGATGTAGTTAAACTAGATAAAAGTAGTGAATGCTGGTTTAGATATTGTGTAAATCCAGATAAATCAAAATGTGGTGTAAATGTAGATACAAACTCTATATACAAAGGATGTTATAAAGATGATACATCAAATAAACCAATAACTATGGATGAGAATTTTTGTCATTATTAACTGGTTTTGTAAGTGTAAAAATGCCAATATCGGCAGGATTGATAGAAGTATACATACCAGAACTCATATATTTATTCATTCTAATTGTCAAAGATTGATTTCCATCTTTTTGATTCATTGTGGCAGATACATCATCTTTCCATCCACCTTCAAAAACAGTTGTTTTTCCATAATTATAACTTCCTTTATATGTGATGGATGCACAATTCTGATCGATTGTAATATCACCATAAACAAACCATTGTGTAAAAAAATTTGTAGACTTAAATGTACCAGTTGTCATTTATATTGAAGCGTTTTGTTTAAATTTTTAAATTAATAAATTAATAAATGTATACAAAATTAATATTAATTTTTGTTTTAATAGTTATATCAAGTGTAATATTTTTTTATATTTCAGGAATTAAAAAAGTGACATCATTTATAAACATGGTTCAAGAAAGGGTTGATAATATCAATACACCATCTAAACAAGTTATAAATGATAGTCTTAAAAAGATATCTAAAATTGGTTTAGATGATTTTAGTACATTTGCAAATAATTATGGTTTTGAAAATGCAAGTAAAATAAAGGACATATTAGAAAAAAATGGAATGAGTATTGATAATATAGATATTGATAAAATGACAAATTTAATGGCAAATGAAGGAATGATTAATGATATGATATATAAATATGGTTGTGAAAATAGAAAACAGTTGATTCAAATGTGTAATGACACTATACCTGTTAATTTTAATACAAGTAATTATCTCGAATTTGAAAAAGGATGTAAAGAATTTCCAGGAATATGTAATTTTGTAAATGATATAGTACCTTCATTTAGAAAAAATATATGTACAGATGAATTTGCAGATAAATTGTGTTCAAATATCTCAAATTGAACGCCACATATTTGTTCTGACCCATTCTGCATGTTCCAATTTTTTTCTTTCGTCTAATTCTCTTTTTCTTTCTATCCATGCTATATATTTGTCTTGTTCGAATGATATTTTTTCCAAATTTTTATTATATTCTCTTTCTTCCCCTTCATTCCATTGATGTTCACCTTTAACAAGATAATGAATAGGAGTGAGAATAGGTTTTAAAAATCCATACCATTTATATTTTATAAAATGTAAATAATCTGGATGAGTGATATGAATAATTTTTGCAATATCTCGCCCACTCATGAATTTTCCCTTGTTATTTATTTCAACCCAGTGTGTACATGGATAAGAAGATAGACATATATTAGAGATTGTTAACCCATTATGTCTAGTAAATTTAATCATTTATTTATACTTTTTGATAACTTTTATATTGTCAAAAATTGTACAAAATTGTAAAAATGAATTTGAAATGACCCAAGAAAAAACAAAATTATAAATATATACATTCAAAATGTCGTTAAACTTGTCGTTAAACTCTTTTGAACTTTTCCTTACCCAAATTGTTGCCGAATTCAATTTGGATAAGACTAAATTGAATGAAATGTGGCAAAATATTATTAACCAAAAATGTGATTATGTAGTTAAAAAAGGGATGGATGGAGAACACATTTGTGGTAAAAATGTAAAATTAGATGGTAAATGTTATAGACATTTACCAACTGAAAAAACAATGAAAGACCCTAGTAAATGTTGTAGTCATATTGTTAAAAAGAAGAATGGTGATGAAGAACAATGTAATCGATTAGCAAAGAAGAATGGTTTATGTAATAAACACACTAAATCAAAAGAAACTGAACAAGAAGTTCCATTATGTAATCACATAGTTAAGAAAAAAGATGGAACAGAGGAACAATGTACTAGAAAAGCTGTAGATGGAACAAAAGTTTGCAAAAAACATACTAAAAAATCAAATGAAAGTGAATCAAATAGTGGTTCAGTAATATTAGAAGAAAAGGAATCAAATAGTGGTTCAATAGTATTAGAAGAAAAGGATACACCAGTACCTGATGAAGTATTTCAACCAGAAACACCAGTAGTGTATATGTGTCAAATTCCAAAATGTAAAAGTCATGCAGTAGAGGGAGAGAAAAAGTGTGAAAAACATTTAAAATCTTCTAATAAGAAAACCGTTACAAAAATTACAAAAACTAAAAAAGTAGTAGATATGTCACCTAAAGAAGTGGAAGAAAATTATGATAATTTGTTTTAAATAATAGATAAAATAGAAACTATATTCAATTGTATGGAATCAAATTCCATTAAAAATGTTTGATTATTAGATACTGGATATCTAACATATGTTCCTGGCCAAATTTTTATTATGTCACCGGCTTGAACTGTACATTCCATATCATCCAATGTAGTTATAGTTGGATAACTTGAACCAATCAATATAGGAAAATTTGCAGGATCACCTCCATTATCTAATATAGCAAAAGGTTTAATATATTTACTATTGGAAGTCCAACTCATTCTAACACGAATAAATAAATCTTGGTTTATTAATAAACCATTACTTAATACAGTAAATAATGCATTGTCAGTTGTGTGTATATTCCAGTGTACATTTAATGGTGTATTTTGAAATAATATTTCAGCTCTTTGATAAGTAGATACATAATTTCGTTTTATACAATTATTAGAACTGACTGAAAATTGAAGAGGTTCATCTAAATATATATTTGCTAATGATAAGAAAGTATAAGGTCCTTCAAGACCCTCCGGACCTTGTATACTAATACTTATATCTGGTAAAATACTAACAGGTCCAGTTGGTCCTGTTGTACCATATAAAGTAATTTGACCATTTATACCTGACGGACCTGTAGCTCCATAATCTGAAATTATACCAGTTAAACCGGTATAACCGGTACCTGGTGGACATACACAACAAACATTTGCACAAATATATGAATTATCAGTATATATTGTTTGAATTTTATTACCAGTCCCACAATATAATATAATATATTCAACGGATGCGCCTGTTGGTCCGGTTGCACCAGTTATAGATGGTGGTATTCTTTTACATTCAAGTCTATCACTTGTAAAATTTGTACCATTATTATAAAATATTTCAAGTTTACAATCAACTGGGTTATATAACATGGACGTAATAGATATACCAGTTGGTCCAGTAATATCAATTGTAGCACTAGCCCCAGTTATAATTCCAGGATAACCAGTTATACCTTGTATTCCTGTTGGACCAGTATAACAAATTAATTTACCAAAAGGAATACCAGTAGATGAAGGTGGAGTAGTTACTTCGATAAAATTATTTTCAGAATCAATATAAATATTTTCATAACCAGGTCCTTGTGGACCTACTATAATTGGAATCATTTTATTATCGAAATGATAATAAAATGATAAAAGTTTGTATTAATTTAAATATTTACTATCAAGTGGTTTCCATATAGGATTTCTAGGATTATTCATTAAACTATTACTACTCATCATTTCATTTCTTTGCATATTTTTATACATATTTTGTTGCGAATCCATTTGTTGATTAGATGTTGCTAAACTACTTAAATATTTTTGTCTATTCATAGTAGTTAAAACTGGTAAATTTTGAGGTAACCAGTTAGTATCTTGATAATTGTCAAATGTCTGAGATGTTGCACACATAGGTGCATTTGCTCTATTACCATTATCAAATTGATAAACTTGTCCATTGTCAGCCATCATTGATACAACATCACTACCACTTCTAAATTGTGCTTGATTGATTTGATTGCTAAATGAACTATTTGTACAACCAATCGTATTAGCACGAAAAGTCTTTTTTCTATCCATCATACTTCTATAATTATTAGTCATATCTAAAACATTCATAACTGGTCCTTGTTGACTTCCTAAAAACATGTCGTTTACAAATGGTGATAAACTTTTAGTTTCTACTGGTTTTGGATTCAATGGTTTAATATCATTGGATAAATTAGGATAAGCCATATTGTACATACTATTGGCATCATTACAGGCTTCTCGTAATTGAGGTATATCAAGAGATTGAGATTTATTAATCATACTATTGGATAATTCGGATACATCCTTTTTAATTTTATAAAAATTATCTACATAATGTACATAATTTTGTTCTAAATTTCTATTAGATGGATCCTTATTTTCAGATATCTCAGCTCGTTTAATATTTTCCAACGTATTGTCGTATTCTTTTTGTAACTGTTGAAAAGGATTTGACATTTTATTATTTACTTTTTAATATAAAAAAAAGTCATTGTTGAAATTGTAAAAAATGAATTTAAATAGAATTTAACACTTGATTAAATAATCATATATATGATTTCATTAACTCGTAGATTTACACAACAAAATCCACCAACTTTAATACAAGCAGCTGTTTTAAATGCAATTGAATTATTATGGATATCATGGAAATTTAAACAACCTAATAAAATTTTTACACGCTTGTTGGTGTTGTAAATATTTATCAGATATTTGTTTTACAAAAGTTATAATCATGCTTCAAGACAATCGTAAAAAAATTCTCCAAACAAAACAAATTTACCAGATTTTAAATAAACTTGCTAAAATATTTGATAAAATAGTTAAAAATGATAAAATTGCCGAGTATTTACAATATTATATACATCTTTCACCAGATTGGTACAGAATAATAACATTTGGAGAAAATAGATTGATACAATTAATTCAACATATCGCAGAAAAATTTAATGTTATCATTTCAATTATGAGAATATATGATAAACCATTATATATTGTATCATGTCCACAAAATATAGATAGAAAACAATTACATATATTAAGAACTAAACTGATTTATTTACCATTTGTTCAAGTATATTATGAAAATTGTACAAATTTTAAAAATGAAATTTAAAAAAAAGTTTAAGCTTTAAATTATAATTATAATCATATAAAATGTATACATCTGTTTTGTATCAAAGTTTGGTATTGAAACCTCAATACCAAATTTCAGGCGTTAAAATGCTATATCTTGAGGAACAAATGAAACCCAAAGTCGAAATTGAAATGATTAACTTTAATGACTTATCAGAAGATGAAGAAAGTGAACTTGAAATTGAAGAAAATGAATTGATATTTGGTGAAGAAGAATTTAAAAGAATTTTAGAAAATCATTATACATCGGAAAAATTTTTTGATACTGAAGAAGAATGGGAAATGATTATACAAGAAAATACACAAGTTGATTCAGATTATGATGAATATTTTAGTGACACTGATGGTGAATATTCTGATGAAGAATATGAAGTTTAACTGGATTAAACTTTTTAGATAGAAAAAATTGTTTAATAAAAATGAAAATATTATAAAGTTATATAATATTTTCAATGAGTATAAAAGATAATAAAAACTTGGAAGAAATCAATCGTATCGAATTTGGTATAATGTCATCTGAAGATATACTTAAATACTCTGTAGTAGAGATTACTTCATCTAAAGTATCTGGACCCAATACTGTATATGACGAAAGAATGGGCCCCATGGAAAATAATGTAAATTGTGTAACATGTAGTATGAATTCTCGTATGTGTCCAGGACATTTTGGTCATATAACATTAAAGGAAAATGTATTACATCCATTATATTATAAATATATAGTATCTTTATTAAAGTGTTTTTGTGTCAATTGTCATAAATTACTTCTTGGTAAGAATTATATAAAAATATACAAATTAGACAGTACAAGTAAATCTGGTGAAACAAAATTTAAACATGTTCAAGAACAGATATCTAAAATTGAATACTGTAATGAATGCAATACAACACAACCTAAAGTAATGTTGTCTATAGCAGATAATCAAATTTATGCAGTTTATAAAATACCTGGAAGTAAAAATTTAAAACGAGTTAATCTAATGGCAAATGATGTACTAGCTATCTTTGATGATATAACGGAAGAAGAATTACAATATCTTGGTATCAACGCTAAAAATACACATCCAAGAAATTTAATTCTCACTCATCTTCCTGTTATTGCTCCTCGTTCTCGTCCCTTTGTTATTACAGATAATATGGTATGTGATGATGATTTAACTATTCAATATTATGATATTGTCAAAGTCAATAATCATCTAGCTGATAAAAATCTAACTGAAACAAAGAGACAAAAATATATCTCTACACTTAATTTTAGAATTAAATGTTTGATGGACAATTCTCACGGTAAAAGTAAACATACTAATAATAGACCTCGTAGAGGTGTTCGTGAAAGAGTTGCTGGTAAAAGTGGTATTATTAGAAGTCATTTGATGGGAAAACGTGTAAATCAAAGTTCTCGTACAGTTATTGGACCAGATGTAAATATACCATTAGGGTGGATGGCTGTACCACCGGAAGTAGCATCAGTATTAACTGTACCAGAAAGGGTAACAGAATTCAATAAGGACCAATTATTAGATATTGTAAATAATGAAAAGGCAAACTTTATAGTAAAGAATGATAAACGTATTAATTTAAAATACGCACTTTATAAACAATGTACAAAACTTTTACCGAATGATATTATTAAAAGAACTAATAACGTCAGTGGTAAAATCCAACATATAGATGTAAAATATGATACAAGTAAACATCGTTTATATCCAGGAGATGTGCTTATTAGAGATGGAAAAGAAGTTAAAGATGTTCAATATAGTGAACGTAATACAATCACTTTAAATATAGGCGATATTGTCGAACGTCAATTAAAAGATGGTGATATCGTCTATTTAAATAGACAACCGACTTGAGTGTTAGGTCGGAATAGGGAAACCTAGTATTATACTAATTCAACTTGAATAAATGGTTTGGTTTGATATGTATAACGAGTAATAATTAAAAATAATTGAGATACGATTCCTCCTATTATAAAACTAGTAAATAAAAGATGATTAAATTGTAAACATTTACCGAATGAAAATAGAATATATACATCTAGTGTATATAGAAAACACACAAGGTATTTGTTATATTTAGGAAATATTTGAACTAGATTATATAAAATAATACCAATAAAAATTCCAAATAAGAATAACCAAAAAGTTTCCATTTATTAAAGATAAAATTGAATTGTGTAATGCAAGATGCTTTAAAATGTCGAGAAAGTCTTGTACAACTATAATTACACCTGTATGGGTTTTTATTCATATAGTCGTAACAATATTATAGTTTGAGATAACTCGCGGGTAAATGTTACACCCTCAACGACTGGGACAAGTTTAACTTGTAAACGAGCATCGGTCAAATACAAATTGTATTTGGCTTAAGATATAGTCTAATCCTGCATGTAAATACAGGTAATAATGTTACACACAGGTAGTATGATTGCTCAAAAGGTCAAAATTATACCTGGAAAAACTTTTAGATTTCCATTAGCTATAACAAAAAGTTATAATGCAGATTTTGATGGAGATGAAATGAATATTCATTCTCCTTTGACAATTGAAGCAAAAACAGAATTAGAAACACTAGCTAGTGTTGAAGGAAATTATTTCTCATCTCAAGCAAGTACAACTTATGTATCTATTGTACAAGATGGGGTACTAGGTACATATTTAATGACTAAATATAAAAATAAATTGGATAAAGGTACTTTTATGCAATTTATAAATTCTTTGGCAACTTTTTCTTTTGAAAAATTCAATCATAAAATGAAACACATTGCAAAAGTATATATGGAAAATGGTTATGACCCTGAACAACATCTTTATACAACTAAAACGGTATTTAGTTTTATGTTACCAGATGATTTTGATTATAAAAAGAAAAATGATGCTGAGGTAAATGAACCTAGTGTTATTATTAAAAAGGGTGTTTTATTAAAAGGCACTATTAATAAAGCACAATTAAGTGGAGGCCAATCATCTATTATATTTTTATTAGCTAAAGAATATAATGTAGAAACATCTATGAAATTTGTAGATGATGTTCAATTTGTTGCAAATGCATTTTTATTATGGTTCGGTTTTAGTACTGGATTGAACGATTGTTTAGTTAAACATGAACCAGAAGAATTGGAAAAAATTATTATCAAGGGATATTTAGAAGCAGAAGAGTTGGAAAAAAATATTAGAAATGAAGATATTAAAGAATCACAAATTTCAAATATATTGACCAAAACTAAAAATATTGGTATGAATATTTCCAAAAAAATTATTATTGAAAATGATACAATTGAAAGTGGCCCTGAAAATAATAACTTTGTTCATCTTATTACATCTGGAAGTAAAGGGTCTCATTTCAATATTGCTCAAATTACAACTTTATTAGGGCAACAAAGTATTCATGGACGACGTATTATACCACAATTAGAAGGAAATAGAACACTTGTTCATTATCCTTGGAAAAATTTAAATAATGAACAAAAATATGAATCACGTGGTTTTATTCGTCATTCTTTTATTCATGGTATTAATCCACAAGAATTTTTCTTTCATGCTTGTTCTGGTAGACAAGGTGTTATAGATACTAGTATGAAAACTTCATCTACTGGTTATCAACAAAGAAAAATTGTAAAAATTGCAGAAGATTTATGTGTCAAATATGATGGTTCTGTACGTGATATAAATAATAAAATTATCCAATTTGATTATGGTGATAATGGTTTGGATGCACAAAAAACGGTCATGGTGAATGAAGAAATGGAATTTGTCAATGTAGAACGACTTGTCAATCAATTAAATAATCAATATGAATTATCATTTTAAATATATAAATTATATTTTAAAATGAAACTAGTTAATAAAAATTTTCCAACGGAAGAATTAATAATAAGTGGTTATTCTCTATTATATTATATATATGGTAATGACGAACAAGTTGAAGAAATATTAAAAAATCGTCAAGATGAATTGGATAAAATTTCAGAATTTTTTGGTGGAAATCAATATAAACGTGATGTATTATATTATAATGAACGTGATATATTTACTCGCCCAGGTATTCTTTTACATCAAAAATTTATAATCTTCTCACAATTAACACAATTGGTATTATATGTATTAAATAATGGTTGGGAAATTGTAGAGCTGTAATTTAATTATAAAAGTTATGGGTAAAGAAACCATTACCATCAGTTCCACATGCAACATATTTAAAAGAACCTACAATAATATTCCAATGACCATGATTTTCTTGAGGATAAGCACCTTGAGTTCCTGGGGGTCCTTCTGAAATGTAAGCGTCTATACAATTCTTTAAACCACCACCATTGACACCTTTCAGACATTCGCATTGTGCTTCTACTGGACACATTCTTTGATAAAAACTATTATGATAACCCATTTGAGCATCATTGACTGCAGCTTTATCGGCACAATTTATTTGTTCTTGAGTAGCTTGTTCAAATGGTTCTAAATTTTGAGATGCACGGAATTTATTAAAATAGGAAAGACATTCAGTTTGACTATCGATAGTATCAGTTGTAGTATCTGTTATATCAGTTGTAATATCTGTGACATCTGTGGTAGTTACATCTGTTGTTTCAATTGGTTGACACTCAAGTGTTTTTGTTACATATATTATTGGAGTGCCAATTTGACCTTTATGAGTTGGAGTGACAGTATGTGTGACGGTTTCTGTCACTGTTTTAGTATGTACTTGTACACTTCCTTTGTGATGGTGTTGCCCTTTGTGATGGTTTTGTTGTTTACCCATTACCATGGCTATTAAACTAGCGACAATTATTTTTTTAAACATTTATTATTGTTTAAAAAATTTAATTCATTTCAATTCTCGGATAAGAAATTGATTCATGTTTTTGTGATGGAAGTGCTATTCTAGATATTGTTGAAAATGGTGTTCTTAAAACATTGTATACATTATCAACAAAATTAATGTGTGAATCCATTTTACAGCAACTATTTGCTATATAATCTAATTTACATAAAATCTCATATTGTTTCTTTTCTATCTCCAACATTTTACTATAAAGTTGTTCATTTGATATAATTGTAGCGGAAGTGCTCATTTTATTTATTTGCATGTTAATTTATAACGTTTTTGTGAAACTGAACAATCTAAAGAATAATTTTGAGATGTAGATAAAATAGATTCTACTATTTTAGTATTTGTATTTCTATGGTTTATTATAAGTTCATCAGGTGTCATTCCTTCTCCCACATTTACAAGACTTATAATTTTAACCTTCCATAAACTAGATGGTAAATGTTTATGACTACAATTCCTGACCCCACGCCCGATAATCTGGTCAAACATACCGACTGAACCAGGTTCTTGCACTAATATAATATGAGTAACTCCTACCAAATCTATACCTTCTAAAAACTTTTCATGAATCAACATGACTGGATATTTATCCCCTATCTTATTGTCATTTTCATTAAACTTTGATATAATTCCCTTTGATTTTTTCTGTGTTGTTGCTGCATATTTATAAATAGGAGATTTCTCTCCGACTTCACCCAATATTAATAAATTATTTCCTTTAGACACTTTATTAGTATCTTCAGCTCCATCAATGGCTTTCATTTTTCCAACACTAGTTAAATATGTCGCCAATGCCTCCATACCATCTTTTTTATTTTTGACAAATATTAGAGCTTTAGCTGCTATATCTTTTCTACTTGATGGTAATACTTCTTTTTTCAATATTTCTAAAACTTTGGCAAATTTAGGTACATTTGTATTTACAAATTCAGGATCTTTCATATTTTCGATTTTACTACCCCAAACATCTCTCGGGTCCATTATAGTATATCGTTGTAATTTTTTAACATCTTGTATATTGAATTTAGGAAGTAATTTAGATTCAGGTACAGTCTGTTTTAAATGTGATTTTTTAGATGTTGGTTGTTTTAAAGGTGATTTTTTAGATGTTGGTTGTTTTAAAGGTGATTTTTTAGGTGTTGGTTGTTTTAAAGGTGATTTTTTAGGTGTTGGTTGTTTTAAAGGTGATTTTTTAGGTGTTGGTTGTTTTAAAGGTGATTTTTTAGGTGTTGGTTGTTTTAAAGGTGATTTTTTAGGTATTTTTTTAGGAGGAAATAAAGGTTTAGGTGGAGGTATTTTTTTACTAGGCATTTTTGTAGGGGGTACTAAAGGTTTAGGTGGAGGTTTAAGTGGAAAAAGTTTAATAGGTTTAGGATAATAAACAGGTGAATTAGGTTTTAATTTCTTTTTTAAATCGCTCAAACCTTTTGATGTTTTCTTTACAATTTTTTTGAACGGTTTTAACATTTATTAAAGATAAATAAATGAATGTTCAAGTATTTTTAATTAATTTAGATAGAGACGTGACAAAGTATAAAAAATCTATCAAAATTTTAAAACAAAATGGATTTAATACCGTTAAACGAATATCTGCAATTGATGGGAAAAAAGTAGATACAAATAAAATAAATTTAACTTGGTATACTAAATATTTATTAAAAAAACCGCAAAATAGATGTGCTCATGAACAATTAAATACATTAGGAGGTATAGGTTGTTATCTAAGTCATATCAAATGTTGGAATAAATTGGTTAATAGTGAATATGAAGGAGCTTTTATATTTGAAGATGATTTAGAAGTGATAAAAAATTTTGCAGATACATTTAATCAATTAATAATACCTTCAGATTGTGATTATTTAGCCATAGGTTATATATTTGCAGATAATATTAAAAAAGTAAATGATGATTTTATAAAATGTGATACATTTACTGGTACACAAGGTTATTTTATAACAGCTAAAGGGGCTAAAAAATTATTAAAATATATATATCCAATAGAAACACAAATTGATGGATATATAAGTATGATGAATTACTTTAAAAAAATCAATTTATATCTAGTTACAAAGCCCCTTATTACTCAAAATAATATTACAGGTTCATCTATAAATTATATAGATTGTTATAAATGTTATTTACCAAATACTTTATCAAATACTTTTACACCTTATCTTTTCATTATATTGATAATGGCGGTATTTTTAATAATTTTAATATTGATTAAAATAAAATGGATAAATTAAGTAATTATATAACTGATTTTGACAATGCTAATTTACCTATAAAATCAGATGAAATTGAATTTATATTGACTGAACCTTATGATGTAAATACTATAAAGAATGAAATTCAAATTTTGACGCATAATTATATATATCGTTCAAGAGATAAAAAATCTTATATAGAATTACCTTCAAATGTCAAAATTAAAAAATTAATAAATACTGAAAATACTTTTGCTTTTGTTACTATAGAACATGAATTTTTTATTTTATATGACCATATTCAACATTTTGAAAAAATAGCCAATCATATTAAAGATTGTATAGCTAGTACAAATGTATTTTTATTGATTACTGAAACCAATAAAGTATTATTTGTAAATGCATCAAATGGTGAAATCTATGATGATACCTATTGGGATAATGAAAAGGATTGTGCTCAACTTATTTACACTATTAAAAATAAATTTATTATCAAAACTGTCAACAAATGTATGTATTTATTTGATGGTTGTACATATTTGAGTCTCGCATTCGAAGAATTATACAAAAATGTACAAGATGTGATACCAACTTTTGATACTATAACTGTATTAACATGTGATGGTCGAGTTTGGATATATGGTAATAAAGAACATGGTGCATGTATAACTAATGGACATGGTTTTATACCTATTATTTCAAATGCAGTACAAGTTGTTAGAACTATTAGAGCTGGTGCTATTTTAACCCAAGATAACAATGTTTGGTCATGGGGTGATGTAAAATATGGAGGTTCTCCAAGACCAACTTGGGTACAAGGATTAAATGGAAATTGTAAAAAATTATTAAGTACAGGTACATCTATTATAGCGATAACAACTAATAATCAATTATGGGCATGGTCAAATAAATGGTTTAAAACTTATGATTTGCAAGAATCTGATTATGCTGTAGCAAGTTGTATTCATACAGAATTGAAAATGGAAAATATAGATACAATAGCGAAAAATAAAACAAGTTGGTTTATTAAAATGAAATGGGGAACTATTTTCTATATAGGAAATGATGGAATAAAATTATTTTCTCAATTAGATATGTATGATGTATATACAAATGGATATATTTGGATTTTATACAATGAAAAAACTAGAAATTCAGTATTGATAAACGATTTAAATTACAAAACATTTAATGATGTAGATGTATATTATTATGCATCTCAAATTTTAATTCAAAAAATTAATAATACGAATGCGATTGTTGATTATATGACTGTAACACCATTTGGAGAAATTTGTAAAAATATTACAGTTCCTATTTTAGGTTATATTGAAGATATTTTATTGACTAAATACGGTACCATATTTACGACAACTAAAAATTATATATATAAAGATGGTATCAAAATAGACCATCAATTTGAAAATGTAGTATATATATTAAATAATAAGAAGGAAATGATTATACTTTTACAAGTAGATAAATATAATAAATCACATACTTCTACCCCAATTATCATTTCTAAAACAGTTGAAACAAAACCAGTAATTAAAAATACAGTAAATAAAATGGCAACTTCAAAACCTTTGAAATCTATATTAAAAACTTCTAGACCAGATGAAGGTCCTTTAATTCAAATACAACCTAGACCAGATACATTTGATGATGAAGATGAAGGTCCTTTAATTCAAATACAACCTAGACCAGATACATTTGATGAAAGATATTTGGAGACTGAAAAAATTGATAATACAAAGACCATGTTTATAGTAATTGTATTATTAATTGTTGTTGCAATTATTATGACATTTTTAATATTCAAACGTTAAGGTTTATAAATTGGTATAATTGAATTTTTATCAAATATAAGAGAAGCTGTAACTGTTTGCATTAATTGAACATACATGATTAATCTTTTAATTTCAGCGATATCTGGTGGTCCATTATAAGACATATAAGGTCTACCATTTACATATATAACTATATATGGTGTATATGTCAATGGAGTTTTAGTATTTAATGATTGTACTGTATATTCTGAATATTTGGATATATCAAATTTAGCAAAAGTGCAATATTCATCATTCATTGTATTTACAAGTTGTAAATATGCTGTAGAATGAGTACAATCTGGACTATAGAATACTACAAGTGATATTCCTTTAACATTTGTTTCTATAACATCTCCTTTAGGTGTAGGAGATATTTTAAAATCAGATGGCATTAAATCTAACATTTTAAATATATGAATAGATATTTAAAACGTAATTACGATATATAAATGGAATCAACTATTGAATGTTTCAAAGCAATTACACGGGAAAATGTATATTGTCAACATTCTACTTGTTATGATAAACACAATTATCCATTACCGCAATGTGAAACTTGTAGTCATGGAGATTTAGGAAAAGTAGCTACTTTAACAGATATACAAAATTGGGTTATGAATGAAAAATTAAACAAGGATGAAATGAATGCACTTTTATCTGGTATTTTTATTCTTGAAGGTGGTTGTACTTGTAAATTTTCATGGGAAATTTTAAATTTTTTTGCAGATATACTCGCTTATACATCTACTGAAAAATTTGAAATTATAATTGATAATTGGACTGTTAAACAATATTTGGATGAATTACCTGGTTTATGGGGTAGAGAAGAAATCGTAAAAACTAAATTATATGATTTAGCTACAAAGGGGAAAAAAGATAGATTAGAAAAAATTATTTCTATTCTCGAACCAAAATATTATCGTGATGAAGATACTGTTCCATATATATTTGATTTTGAAGGAAGCACTTGCAAAATTTAAGAAGCATAAGCGGAATCCCAAGTTAAATAACACTTGTCAGAATCTTTAGGTTTACCAATAGTATATGCTGGAATATCACTTGGAGTTGGAGCAGTATTATCAACCAATTGAAGTTGATTCTGAGATGTTTGATTATTATTAGTAAATTGTTGTTTAGCTTGAAGAGTGTCTACGATATCCATGACGAATTTTTTGATACTGTTTTCATCAGCTGGACCATCATAAGACATGACAGGCATACCATTTACATATAATACAATATAAGGTACATAAGATAAAGGACTAGTAGTATTTTTAGATTTTTCAACTACTGAACGATTTGTAGAAATATTAATCATACCAAATTGACAACCACCAACTTTTCCAGGCAATTTTTTAAATACAGGAATAAATTGATGGCAATATTGACATTGAGTACTAAAAAATAATACTAAAGAAATGCCTCGAATAGTATTTCCGAGAACATCACCTTTGGGTGTAGACATTACTTTAAAATAATCATCTGTTAAAAACAATAGTCCAGACATTTAAATATATAAATTAACATTTTAAATTACTTTTGTAGAATTATCCAGAATATTTATGTCTATGTTTACATTCATAACAAATTGTTATAATAGTTGTAGGTTCATCTAAACTACGAGTTTGTTTTTCAATGTTGAATGTCTTAGAACTGCCACATTTAGTACAGGCAACTACACTATCAGTCATTTCACTACCCAATGGGTTTTCCATAAAACTATCATATTCAATTTCATCAAGAATAAAATTTTTATATAAATCTACATTCCAACCAAGAGATATGGTTTTTAAATTATATCTCTTTTTTTTATACTTGTTGTAATAATCTATAATTTGTTTGAGGTAATCTAATTTGATAAATTCATTCACATTTGGATAATTTTTATTAATAAATTCATACTCGTTTTTATATTGTTCTTTCAATTCAGTCATAATATAAAATATAATTAGTATTTTATATTCATTTTTAATTCATTTTTAATCAAATAAATGAAGACACTTGTACTTTTGTCCATGATATTACCTACAATATCAGCGTTATGTCAAAATGTGATAAATCATTCGTGGGGTCCATCTCAAACACCTTTAAATAGCAATTATTGTGCAATAATGATGGATGGTTTTGATACAGATGTTCAAACAATTCAACAATTTAAATCGCATGGTAAAGAAACAATAGCTTATACAAGTATAGGAACAGTAGAATCTTGGCGTCCAGATAGTAAAGAATTTACCAATGAAATGTTGGTAAGAAAGTATAATAGTTTTGGTGAAAAATGGGTTAATCCTAAAAAATGGCAATTAGTGAAACCTATTATATATAAAAGATTCAAATTATTTAAAGATAAGGGTTTTAATTCAGTAGAAATTGACAATATTGATTTAGTAGGTAATATAAAACAAGCTAAAGAAGAGGATGTATATAATTATGCATTATGGTTAAGCAAAACTGCTCACAATTTGGGTTTAAAAATATATTTAAAAAATACACCCTATCTTTGTGATAGATTAGTAACATATTTTGATGGTTTAATAACAGAACAAGCAGATATTTATCCATTAGATATAAATGGATATAAATATTTTATTGAACATGGTAAATCATGGTGGGATTTTGAATATACTCCTTTAAGAAATAAGAATAAATTAAAAATTGCAACAGCTGTATATAGAACACGTGGTTCAAAATGGGTAAAAGTTTTGTAACCAAAATTATACTTGATATTGTTAATAAAGATTTAAAGAAAAGAGAAAGAGAAAAAATGGTTAAAAATATCACATGTATAAGACATGGACATCCTGTAACCAATGAACAAGGTGACCCAGTATTATCAATAAATGGTATAGAGCAAGCAAATAATTTATTAGGTGAATATGAATTAATTATTTTATCTCCTTTGAGAAGAGCTATTGAAACATACACACGTTCCAATATATCTGGCAAGCGTATTATCATAGTTGATGAAGCACGTGAACAACGTGATAACAATATGTACAATCAATTACGAACTGAAACTCCTATAATGGAAACAATTCCAGAAATGTTTGCAAGATGTATAAATTTAAAAGATTTTATTTTGTCACAACCTGAAGAAAATATTTGTATTTTCAGTTCAGCTTTTACAATATGCTATTTACAACAAGTTTTTGGATATTCTTCTAAACCACTTGCATATACCGAAATTGTTAGAATAGTTCATAATGATTAAAACATTTTATATTCATATATTCTTTAAACTGAATATATGAATATAGAAAAGAATATATAAATGAAAAACATGATTATAAATAAATGTTAAACTTTTCTTCTTCATTGCGTTCACATCCAAAAGTTACTTTACCTAGTGTAGATAACGGTTGGCTTATAAATGATACCATTATTAAAGACCCACCTAAATCTATTACAACACGACGTATTGATAAAGTTGGTAGTACACAAATGGTTACAGATATGATTGAAGATAATGGTAGTCGTATTTGTGGTAATATTATGAAATTTCCTCGTGGTGTAAATCCAGCTGCTGAATATACTTTACCAGTAGATTTGATAAAATCTGCTGGTGTTGGTTCAACATCTACTATAAGAGATAATTCTAATAATCCACCAACATTTCGTTCTGATCCTGGTTACGGATTCCATAGTCAATATGGTAGAGGTAGCGGTGGTTATTCCGCTAGACGTATTATGATGTATAGTGGTGCATTTAGACCTCCTATATATACCCAAGAACAATTATTACCATTATCTAGACAACCACGTATTAGAACATCATGTGTAACTCATCCAGAAATGATAAATTATTCTGCATCTCCGTTAGAAAATAATTTAGATTTACAAAAGAATATTAAACCAGTTGTATTACAAGCACCTATCGATCCAACACTTAAATATATTATAGAAAAGAATCAAAAACAACATAATATTGAAGATTTTATTCAAGATAAATTATTAGCTCAAGATGTTACATCTGGTGTAAGACCAAGAGATATAACACTTAAAGAAAACTTAAAATGTTTTGGCACTACAAAAATTGACCCAACAACTGCCTATGCAAATACTCGTCCATGTTCAGAAGGTATTACACGAGATACAATGTTGTATGTTTTTGAAAAACCTGGTATGAATTATGTACGTGATGTATTGCTCAAATCTCATGTTACACCAAATGTATCTGGTATAAGTAAAGAAGGTGAAAGTAAAATAAGTAATAATTATACACTTACCTATCCAAGAGCAATTAAAGATATAGTATGTGCACCTCGTATGAGCGCTTTATTAACAACAGATGAACCAGATAATATCAATAATTTTATAAAACCTGAAGTATTAAATGCTCATGATGTCATGGGTATGCCTCAATTAGATAATATTGTTGCCTATAATATCTTGGATAAAAATATACTAGATACTGCAAAATATATCAATGATGATATTATTCACAATACTGTAGATGCTGGTTATGGTGGTTCTCATTATACTAGTAATTATATAGATGACATGACTGATTATGGACAAATTAAAGTAAATAATGATATGTTATATGTACCAGCATATAGTCAAAAAATTGGTAATGGTGAAAGAGATGTATATGTTCATAATAATAATCCAGGAAGAAATATTGATATAGTTCAATATGAAACTAATTCTGCAATTAGTAAAAATGTTTCTGATGATTATCTCAATACAAATAGAAGAGCAAAATTACTTCAAAAAATATCTCCAAATGATGGTTTTGAAAATATTGGTTGCAAACCATCTTTAATAAATAATATGGAATCATGTTCTATTCAACATCAAATAAATAATGGACAATTTAAAAATCGTGTAAAAAGAGTACATTTTGAGCGAGAACCGATTATTACTCCATAAATAATTCTTTATATATTTTAACTAAATTTGGTTTGGATGAAATATTTTTATATAAAACATCTTTAAAATTGTAAGATGGTGTAATTTTTTGTTGAAAAATTTCTTTGGTATATTTGAATAAAAATTCTATATTTGATTTTTGTTTTAATTTTTTATAAATTTGATTCTTTACAAAGAGTTGAGTTTTTTGAAGAGAAGGACTTGTAATTATAATTTTATACTTATTATCTGCTATAAAATTAAATTGTAAAAGTTTTTCGACTGTATCTATCTCTTCTGAAAGAGTGATTAATTTAGGTAATTGTAAAAATATTTCAGTGATTTTACCACTTATCGTATCTAGTAAAATTACACTTTTATCTTGTTCTTCATTAAATCTAGTTTGATATGGTGTACCTACATAATATATATTTTTTTGTAACCATTGTTTCTTATGGATATGACCAGAAATAATTATTGGATTTTTTTCATCCCATATATCTCCCTTATCACTTTTAACTGCTGCAAATTCAAATACAGCATCTTTGAATTCTTGATGACAAAATATATATTTAATACTTTTCAAATTTATATTTTCCAATACTCTATTAAATTTCCCAGGTGGAACATATGGCAAAAATAATAAATTATCATCAATCACTATATTATCTACTATTTCTATAGTATCGTCAAAACCTATATTACTCATCCAATGGTTTTTTGACATAATTTCATTTGGACCAATAAAATCGTGATTACCAACTATAATATATATCGGTTTCTCAAATTTTAATAAAGATTTGAAAAATTCTAAAGCAGTATTCATGCATACTGTTTTTAACACATCCATTGTATGAAGAATATCACCAAGTAAAACTATCATGTCAATACCACTAGAATTTTCTATATAATTTAATATTTGAGCTTGGAATTTTTTAAAAATTATTAAATTTTTACTTTGGATATGCAAATCACCTATACAAAGCACTTTCATTTTATTTTTAAAAAATTTATATCCCTTTAACTTTCATTTTTAACGTGTAGGTTTAATTCTTTTAGGAGGATGTTGAAGAACATCTGGTTTAGAATTTATCCAATCTAACATAGCTTGGTCGTGTTGTTGTTGTGCTAACTGTTGTTGATATTGTCCACTTTGTTGCATTGCTGCTTGACCTTCTGCACTATGTATAGCGTTGTATTGATTTTGCAATTTTTGTAATTCATCTTTTACTTTTTGACTTGGATGATATCTTAATTGCGATTGTAGTTTTTGGATCTTGTCTAAAATAGTTGGTACAGCTGCTGCAAAACTAAATACGTTAGACATTTTAAAATACATTTGCAAAAAATTGATACCAATGCATAATATTACTATAATTGTGATTAAATAGACGTATTTCATTTATTTAATATCTAGACTTTTCTAAATTATAAAAAAAGGTCAACTTCTTGTTCAGGTTCATATTTAGGTTTAGGGTGTCCATGATGCATCTACGATATGTATAGAGCATCAGTACCAGGTGGAGCTACACACCCATTAAAACTGATTGTATTTAGTGGATATCCTGGGATAAATGAAACTAGTTATACAATAATGACTATAGATTTAGGAGCGGACTGTAGTAGATTTTAAATACATGTATAAATAAAACAGTTTTACTACCAATTATCAATCACGTCAATGCTTACGCCTATTCTTCTCACGTTCACGCTGCTTCTTAGCCATTTCTTGTTTATATAGGTCAGCTTTTCTGTCATACAATTTGTCTATTTGTCCTTGTATATTTGCTTTATCAGCAGAGCTCATACCAGGTATAACTTGGCGATGTAATGCGTCTATTTGTGCTTGTATTTGTGCTGTTGGATTAGAACCAGCTGCTGCTGCTGCTGCTCCTGCTGCCTTTGCTGCTTCTGCTGCTTGTATTGATGGATTATAACCTGCTGCCTTTGCAGCAGCTGCTGCCTTTGCAGCAGCTTGTACTACTGGATTAGCACTTGGTGCTTGTGCAGCTGGTGCTGCAGGTGCTTTTACAGCTGGTGCTTGTGCAGCTGGTGCTGCAGGTGCTTTTACAGCTGGTGCTTGTGCAGCTGGTGCTGCAGGTGCTTTTACAGCTGGTGCTTGT